>OGGK01000808.1_pt1 | contig 26127 bp, 25 predicted proteins | sample 1571171 | NCBI WGS metagenome assembly OGGK01 (sample SAMEA2581958, study PRJEB24529) | metagenome | biome: Human gut stool | place: China | collected 2011 | reverse complement strand
CAAAGTTTTTGTTTCGGATGGTCTTTTCAAAGATTGCCATAATGGTTCCTCCGTTCTGACAATTAAAAATCGGTCCCTTATTTTTGATACGAGCAGAGCCACAGGAAAATTGCGGAGAAATCGCTTGAAGAGAGGAATTTTGTCTGATTTGATTATAGCATATCTTTTGGAAGAACAAAATACTTTATGTACGCCGCCCGCAGGCGGCAATAATCAGTCCGGGGGAAATTCCAGTTCGGCAAACTCCGCATCGGTCAGCAGTTTCAGTTTTTCGATGACCTGTTTCGTGGATAAGCCCCAGCCGGGTGCCGGTGTTGTAGAACATGGAGATAATGCTCAGTCATCTCGGTGTCGGCATGGCCTACATTGCCTCCATGGGCTGGATCTTGTTTATGCAGAAAAAGGGCCTTTGGCAGCAGCTGATCCACGCAGCCGCCGGATGTGAAAAGCTCTTCTTCACACTGGGTGGTTTAGTGTTGATGATGAGCCTGCACATTTTTTCCATTCATGCTAACCATCTACGATTATTTCCTCAATAGGTCGTTTTGCATTTTATGCCATGCAAAAGGCAGAATCAGATATAAAAAGTTCTTTCGTATGTAAAAGCCTTCAAAAACAACTTGAAACACTTTTGTTGCAATGGTACAATAATAATGTTATTTTATGGAAGCTCGGCGCAAAGCCCATGCGGACAGGCCGCGGGTGTGTGGATTCCTATGGGATGTGTAAGAATAGCTAGGGCAGCACTGCGCTGCTGCACTTTCCGATAATGTGAGGGAGGTATATTTATATGATGAAAAAGATCTCCCGCCGCTCTTTTTTGCAGGTCTGCGGCATTACGGCAGCCACGGCGGCGTTGACTGCCTGCGGCGGCGGTAAGACCGAAACGGCTAAAAAAGACGATGTGCACGAAGCCATCACCTTTATGGCACCTTATAAGGAGATAGAAGCCTTTATTGAGCAGGTACACAGCGTTTACCCGGAAGTGAACATCGAGGTCGTGCCCTACAGCGGCGATAACACCACCACCTGTTTGCAGAATATGTTTGCGGCGGGCGACCTGCCGGACGTCTGCACCTTGACCTACTACGACCCCCGGATCGATCTGGTCTCCGACAAACTGCTGGACCTTTCCGGCTACGATTTTACGGATAACTATGTGGAGTCCCGTCTGCAGGACGTGTTCGACAACGGTGCCATCTACCTGCTGCCCTCGACCTACAACTGCTACGGCATCACCTACAACAAGACCCTGCTGAAAAAATACGGCTGGGAGCTGCCCAATTCTTTCGCTGAGCTGGAAGAACTGGCTGCAAAGGCCAAGAAAGCAGAGGTCGATCTCTGTCTGCCGCAGATCCAGTATCCGGGCTACGGCTTCCAGTATCTGTGCAACATTGCGGATGCCGATTTCCTCGGCACACTGGACGGTAGGCTGTGGCAGCGGGATTATCTGTCCGGTAAGGCGAATGTCAGCAATACCCCCGGCATGATGCAGGCGATGGCCTATGTCCAGAAGTGGAAGGACATCGGGATGCTGAACGACACCGGCGACGCTCTTGACGACAATGTGACCCGGCAGAGGATGACCGAGGGCAACACCCTGTTTCTGATGGGCGGCACCAACGGCATCGTGGAGGCAGACGGCAACGCCGATAAATACGGGCTGATGCCGTTTCTCTCGGAGGACGGCACCCAGAACGTTTTTGTGCTGAATGTGAACCGCTTCTACGGTCTGAATAAAAAGCTGGAGCAGGACCCCCAGAAGCTGGAAGATGCGCTCAAGGTGATGCGTGTGCTTTCCACCGTTGCAGGCACCAGCGCTCTGCAGCCCGCAACGGCGCTGAAAAGCAGCCTGCTGCCCTTCAAGGACGCAAAAGCGGACGGCACCTACTATGCCGACATCGCCGATGCCCTGAATGCAGGCAACACCGCGCCCTTTATCTATTCCGGCTGGGAAAACACCATCGTGACCACCGGCCTTAAAATGCTGGACTTCATGAAGGGCAATGCCACCATGGAGGATGTGATCCGTCAGCTGGACGAGGATCAGGATAGTGTGGTGAACAACACCCCGGATACCATCACTACCGTTACGGAGGAGCTTTCGCAGGAGGACTGCGCCATGCTGGTGGGCCGCTGCTTTGCACAGGCTACCGGCAGCGACCTTGCGCTGGTGTCGCTGAGCACATGGATCCCCGGCAACCCCACCGATCAGAACCATCACGGCGTAGCGGCCAAGCTGTACGCCAAGGGCATTACGGATTACGACCTTTCGGTGATCCTGCCCACCGGCTGGAACCGCACCATCCAGACCGTTACCCTGACCGGGCAGCAGATCAACGACCTGCTGGCCACGGGCTACGATGCCTACGGCAACGGCAAGGGCTACCCCTATGTGCTGGTAAGCCCGGTGCAGCCGGATGTGGGCAAGACCTATCAGGTTGCCATCTGCGGTGTGAGCGACCAGTTGGCTGCGGAGACCACGGTCACAGACAGCGGCGTGGTGGGCATGGATGCTGCAAAAGCCTTCTTTGGTGCATACACCACCATCAGCCGGGCAGACACTGCATGGAGCTGAACAGAACGGACAGGAGATACCGGATGTGAACAACAAACTATATAAAAAGCTGCTTTGGGGCACCGGCTTTGTCATTGTTGCGGTCATCCTGACCCTTTTTATCATGAGCCAGACCTACATCCAGAACCTTGTCTACCATGAGCGGCTGAACCAGATGGAAGAGGTCACCCACCAGATGTTCCGCAGTCTGGAGGATGTGATCGACACTCACTGGGACGAGGTGAATGTACAATGCAATTATTTGTACTACACTCCGTTAAAGACCGATACCGAGTTCTATCGCTATCTGAAAAAGCTGTCGGAGCTTTCCAATTACCATGAAAGACAGATCGAACTGATTGCCGTGGACTCTGCCGGACATTACTATACTGAGAATGGCCGCATGGGGCTGCTGCGAGGAATGAAGTATTTGGAAAGCGCACCGCAGCGGGTCAGCTACGTTTCTAACTCGCTGACCGTGGACGACTCCCGGATGGTGTTTCTGGAAAAGCTCTCCACCCCCATCACACTGCAAAGCGGAGAAAAAGAGATCACCCTGTGCTACTTTGGTATTTCGCAAAGCATGACCCAACTGAACGATTATTTCCGCTGTGATGCCTACGAAAATAACAACAGCGTCTATGTGCTGGATAACGACGGTTTCAAGCTGTTCAACGCCAACGATACCGAACTGCTGAAGGGACACAATGTATACACCGTGCTATCCTGGATGTCCTATCTGCACGGTTCTTCCTTTGCGGAGGCAAAGGAGCGGCTTGACCGCACAGGCTCCTGTTATTCCAACGCCGTGCTGGACGGGACCGAGTATTTCTACGCCCTGAAGCAGATGGAAAACGCCCAGTGGACACTGGCGTTCCTTGTTCCGGCAAAATATGTGGCCGTGAATACGCAGAAGCTGGTCAGCATCGTCATGATCATCATCATCGTCATTGCAATGGTGTTCTCGGTCATAACAGTTTTCGTCGGCTGGTTTCTCCTGCGGCAAAAGCAGCAGCAGGAGCTGCAGGCAGAAAAAGAAGCGAACCTCCGTCTGGAGCAATACAACATCCATCTGACGCAGGTAAACGATGAGCTGCGGCAGGCACAGGACATTGCCGCAGAGGCGTTACAGTCCGCCGAGCGCGCCAGCAAGGCTAAGACGGACTTCCTTGCCAACATGAGCCACGATATCCGCACCCCCATGAACGCCATCATCGGCATAACTACTCTGATGAAAAACGAGCTGCACCAGCCGGAAAAGCTGGCCGAACATCTGGACAAGCTGGAAAATTCCGGCCAGTTGCTGCTGGGCATCATAAACGATATTCTGGACATGAGCCGCATCGAGAGCGGCAAGACCACCCTGAATGTGGAAAAAATGAATCTGCCCCAGCAGATCAGCCAGCTGGACAGCATCATCCGCCAGCAGGCAGGCCAGCGCAGCCAGACCTTTACGGTAAACACCCATCTGCAGCACGAAAACGTGCTGGCAGACCCCAACCGTCTGAATCGGGTGCTGATGAATATTCTCTCCAACGCAGTCAAGTATACGCCCACCGGCGGGCATATCCGGTTTGAGGTGGACGAGCTGCCCCGAAACGAGCACTACGCCCGATACCGCTTTGTGGTGCAGGATGACGGCATTGGCATGAGCGAGGCCTACCAGAAGACCCTTTTTGACCCCTTTACCCGCGAGGAGCGCTCCGGCACCAACAAGGTGCAGGGCACGGGTCTGGGCATGGCCATCACCAAGAACATCGTGGACCTGATGGGCGGCTCCATCAGCGTGGAGAGTGCCACCGGCAAGGGCACCCGCTTTGAGGTCGTGCTGGAATTCCCCATCGACGCCGAAGCGGACGCGGTGCCAAAGGCGCAGGCGCTCCCGGAGGAGCCGGAGGACGTCTCTCCCCTGTGCGGGATGAACTTCCTCTGCGCCGAGGACAACGCCATCAACGCCGAGATCCTGGAGCTGCTGCTGGAATCCAAGGGCGCACACTGCAAAATTTACCCCAATGGGCAGGAGCTTGTGGATGCGTTTGTCCGCGTCAAGCCCGGCGACTATGACATAATTTTGATGGATGTGCAGATGCCGGTGATGGACGGCCTCGAAGCCGCCCGCCGCATCCGCAGCAGCGAAAACCCGCTGGGCCAGGTCATCCCCATCCTCGCCATGACGGCAAACGCCTTTTTGGAAGATATGCAGAAGAGCAAGGAAGCCGGGATGGACGAGCATCTGTCCAAGCCGGTGGACATCGACGCGCTGGAACAGACCGTCAAGCGCTTCCGCGTTACCCCCCCCCGAAAATAAATAGTGGAATCGCACGGTTTCGCAGATGACCGACACCCACGACCTGGCAGAGCCGCCCATTTGCGGCCCAGCTCTTTTTTGTGAGAGAGCAATCATGATGAATCAAAGGATTGGATGGTATTGCGTATGGAACAACAGCCAAATAAAATTCAGCCTATGTTGCTATCGGCACTTGCCCAATTGAGCGCCTGCCTGATCGTCTGGAATTTTCATATTCCAAATCCAAATATCGTGCTTTTTGTTGTTCTTTCTGCTGTGCTCGTGAAATGCGGCTATGCAGCAGGAATCGTAAGCGGCCTCATTGCATTCCTATACTCCGCGTTTTTCTTTTCTACCGACCACAGCTTTTTTCTTTACACCTCTTTGAACCTTCAAAAGCTCATCGTGATCGGCCTTGGTATCGCTGCGAACATTCTGCTGATCGGTCACCTGCAAAGGCAGTTCGAGTGCTCCAACATGGAAAAGATGCAGGCCGAAACCGAGGAAAAGCTTCAAGAAACAACAGAGAGCTACCGTGCAAAACTTTACCACGATGCCTTGACTGGCACATACAACCGCCGCTACTATGAGGATATCGCATCCCGTATCGTCGGCTCCGCAGGCATCGCGCTGATGGATGTGGACGATTTCAAGATCTGCAACGACACCTATGGGCATCACGCCGGAGATCTGGCGCTGGAAGCAGCGGCAAACGCCATTCAGTCCTGCATCCGCAGCTCCGATCTGCTCATCCGCTACGGCGGGGATGAATTTCTGCTGGTGCTGCCCGGCATTCCGAGCGATATCCTGCAAACCAAGCTGGAGCAGATCAGAGCCGCCGTGCAGCAGGCTACTGTACCCGGTTATTCGCATTTTCGCCTCTCACTGAGCATCGGCGGAACGATGCAGGCCATCACCGACTCGATGGAGAATGCGGTTCGCCGGGCAGACCGGCTGATGTATCAGGCAAAGTGCCGCAAGAATGCTGTCATGGTGGAGGTTCCGGGGCATAGTCTTGCAGCGCTGGAAAAACTTTTACAGAATAAGTCGCAGATCTTACTTGTGGATGACTCCGCAATGAACCGCATGATACTAAAGGAGATCCTGGGCGACGATTACAGCATTCTGGAAGCAGAAAACGGACAAGAATGCCTGGAAAAAATGCAGGCCGAAGCCGGGAATCTTGCGCTGGTGCTGCTGGACATCAACATGCCGGTCATGGATGGCTTCGAGGTGCTCAAGGCCATGAACGCCAACCACACCATCGAGGACATCCCGGTCATCATGATCTCCAGCGACGACTCCGACGCCGCGATCCGGCGCTCCTACGAGCTGGGAGCCAGCGATTACGTCAACCGCCCCTTCGATGCTCGCATCGTCTACCGCCGCGTGACCAACACCATCAAGCTGTATGCCAAGCAGCGGCGGCTGGTGCAGATGGTGTCGGACCAGATCCGCGCCCGCGAAAACAACACCGATATGCTGGTGGGTGTGCTGAGCCATATCGTGGAGTTCCGCAACGGCGAGAGCGGCGCCCATGTGCGGCACATCCGCATCATCACCGAGCTGCTGCTCCACCGCCTGCTGGAGATCAGCAGCCAGTACCCCATCACCGCCGAGCAGCAGGACAACATCCCGCTGGCCTCCGCCCTGCACGACATCGGCAAGATCGGCATCGACGAAAAGATCCTCAACAAACCCGGCAAGCTGACCCCGGAAGAATTTGAGGTCGTCAAGACCCACAGTATGCTGGGGGCCGAGATGCTGCACCAGCTGGAAGACTTCAACGAGCAGCCGCTGCTGCAGACCGCCTACGAGATCACCCGCTGGCACCACGAGCGCTGGGACGGGCTCGGCTACCCGGATGGGCTGAAGGGCGATGCGATCCCCATCAGCGCACAGCTGGTCGCGCTGGCCGATGTGTACGATGCACTGACCAGCGAACGCTGCTACAAAAAAGCCTTCTCCCACGAAAAAGCCGTGCAGATGATCCTGAACGGCGAGTGCGGAGCGTTCAACCCTTTGCTGCTGCAATGCCTGACGGATATACAGACCGACCTGAAAGTCCAGTTGCAGCAGCGGACGCAATAACAACAGGAGAACGAAAGCCCCCATGAAACACCTCATCTCACGCCGTGCATTCCTGAACGGATGCACCCTGCTGGCGGCCTCGGCGGCCCTCGGCGGCCTGACCGCCTGCGGCGGAACGGACGCAAAGAACAGCGATCTGCCGCAGATCCTCATCGGAAGCGACACCTACCCGCCCTATATTTATCTGAACAATGACGGCACCCCGGCCGGGATCGATGTGGAGATCGCCACCGAGGCATTCCGCCGCATGGGATACGCTGCACGATTTGAAGTCATCGACTGGGAGCAGAAGACCGCCCTTGTGGAAAGCGGCGCCATCGACTGCATCTGGGGCTGCTTTTCCATGCAGGGCCGCGAAACGCTCTACCAGTGGGCCGGGCCTTACATGGTGAGCCGTCAGGTCGTGGCCGTGAACGCCGACAGCAGCATCCAGTCCCTCAGCGACCTTGCCGGGAAGACCGTTATGGTGCAGAGCACCTCCAAGCCAGAGGGCATCTTCCTCAGCGGCTCCGACCCGCGCATCCCGCAGACCGTCGAAGTGTTCAGCATCGAAGACCGCAGTGTGCAGTATGCCATGCTGGCCTGCGGCTATGTGGACGCCATCGCCGCCCACGAGACGGCCATCCTGCAATACATGAAAGACAACAACGCGGTGTTCCGCATCCTCGAAGAGCCGCTGCTGGTCACCGGGCTGGGCGTTGCCTTTGCCAAAAATGACAGCCGCGGGCTGGACCACCAGCTGAATGATACCTTTGCGCAGATGCGCGAGGACGGCACACTGGAACGGATCGTCGGCAAATACCTGGAACATGCTTCGCAGTATCTGGAGGTGGACACCATTGACGCGTAACAACAAAACCGCTCCGAACACGCGGACCTGGGTGCTCTACATTCTCGTCGGTGTGCTCTTCATGGCGGGGGTCGTTCTGGCTTCCGGCTGGAAAGCCCTGCATGCGACCGAAGAGCGTTTCTGCCAGACGATCGCGTTCGTCAAATCGCAGTCCACCAGTTTTGAGCAGTACAACGATACCATCACGGCCAAAGCGCTCCGCCGCACGGCGGTCTCGGTGCACCAGCTGGCCGGTGACGCCGCACTCGACCTCTCCGACCCGCACTGCCTGAAACAGCAGACCGAGACGCTCTGGCTCACCGGCATTTCCGTGCTGCGCCCGGACGGCACACTCCTGTGCGAGTACACAGCGAACGGCATCGGCTATGCCCAGCTGGAAGACCGGCTCAAAAAGGAGACCGCGCTGGACGTCTTCCGCTTCCCGCAGAAGACCTACCTGAAGCGCGTTCTGCTGGCAGACGGGTCTGCCGTGGATGTAGCGGCACACCGGGCCGACCACGAAGAGGTCATCCTGCTGGCCTATCGCTGCACCCCGGCCAAATTTGTCGAGGGGACGGCGCTGTCGATCCAGAGCATTCTGGACGGCTACCCAGAAGAGACCAGCGGCACCCTGTTCATCGTGCAGAACAATCAGGTCATTGCGTCCAACCGCCCGGAGCTGATCGGGCAGGACACCACCGCAAGCCCGCCGGTGCAGGAGATCCGCAGCACCGGGCTTGCGGAAAAGCTGACGCCCACCCACGGCTGGAACGGCTCCGGCTGCTATTTCGGCATGTACAGCCACGGCCGGTCGTTCGACCTCTATGCGTACACGGATGAAAAAACCGTGTTCCACGAGTCGCTCACGCGGGTCTTAACGGCACTGGTCTGTTACATCCTGCTCGTTTCGCTCTTGCAGATGCTGCGCCGACGCTCGGTGCAGGAGATGGAGCAGCAGAAAAAAGAGCAGGAGAAGAAGTATCAGACCCAGCTGGAAGAGCAGAACCGCAAACTGGAGATCGCGCTCCAGCACGAGGGCGCGGCCAACCGCGCCAAGCGGGAGTTCCTGTTCAACATGAGCCACGATATCCGCACCCCGATGAACGCCATCATCGGCTTCACCTCGCTGGCGGCGACCCACATCGACAACCGCGAGCAGGTGCTGGACTACCTGAAAAAGATCTCCACCTCCAGCCAGCATCTGCTCTCCCTCATCAACGATGTGCTGGATATGAGCCGCATCGAGAGCGGCAAGGTCAAGATCGAGGAAAAGGCGGTGCATCTGCCCGACCTTGTCCACGATGTGCGCTCCATCATCCAGCCCAACGTTGCGGCCAAACGGCTGTCGCTCTTCATTGATACCATGGACATTGAGGATGAGGACATCATCACCGACCCGCTGCGGCTGAACCAGATCCTGCTGAACATCCTGTCCAACGCCATCAAGTTCACCCCCACCGGCGGCATGATCAGCATCCGCATCGCCCAGAAGAACGGTGCGCCCAAGGGCTGCGTCTGCTATGAGTTCCGCATCAAGGACAACGGCATCGGCATGAGCGAAGAGTTCCAGAAGCACATCTTCGAGGAGTTCAGCCGGGAGGAAAGCTCCACCGTCAGCGGCATTCAGGGCACCGGCCTGGGAATGTCCATCACCAAGAACATCGTGGATCTGATGGGCGGCACCATCGCCCTCACGAGCGAGCCGGGCAAGGGCACCGAGTTCATCGTGACCCTCTGCTTCACACGCAGCGGGCAGAAAGCAGAGCCCAAGCAGCTCCCCCAGCTGGAAGGGCTGCGCGCACTGGTGGCAGACGACGATACCAACACCTGCCTGAACGTCAGCACCATGCTGTCCAAGATCGGGATGCGGCCGGAGTGGACGATCTCCGGCAAGGAAGCGGTCATCCGCACCAAATATGCGGTGGAGCAGGGCGATGCGTTCAGCGTCTACATCATCGACTGGCTGATCCCCGACATGAACGGCATCGAGATCGTGCGGCAGATCCGCAAGGTGATCGGGAATCGCTGCCCCATCATCATCCTGACGGCCTACGACTGGGCGGACATCGAGGACGAGGCCCGCGCCGCCGGAGTGACCGCGTTCTGCGAAAAGCCGCTCTTCCTCTCGGAGCTGCGCCGCGTTCTGGCCGAACCGTTCCGTGCAGAGCCTGCCGCCGAGCCCGCTCAACCCACTGCGGCCGACCTCAAGGGGAAGAAGCTCCTGCTGGTGGAAGACAACGAGCTGAACCGCGAGATCGCACTGGAGATCCTGAAAGAAGCCGGTTTTGTGGTGGATACCGCCGAGGACGGCGCGGTCGCCGTCCAAAAGATAAAGCAGGCGGCCCCCGGCCAGTATGACCTGATCCTGATGGACATCCAGATGCCCAATCTGGACGGTTACGAGGCCACGCGGCAGATCCGCGCCCTGCCGGACGCCGAGAAGGCCAGCATCCCCATCTTTGCGATGACGGCAAACGCCTTTGAAGAAGACCGTCAGAACGCACTGGCGGCCGGCATGAACGGCCATATCGCAAAACCGCTGGACGTTCCGCACCTGCTGCGCGTCCTCGCAGATGCCCTGAAAAAGTAACCCCAAAAAAAGCCGAAACGGCCTGAACTCTGTGTCACACAGGGTTCAGGCCGTTTGTGGTCTTATTCGGTTTTGGGGGGCGCAGAAACAAGATCGGATCACTTCACCTGTGCCCCGGTGGTCAGCGCCTCGGACACGGCGTCCATCAGCGCGACCATGGTGCAGTAGTTGGCACCGTAGGTTTCGGTGTAGGCAGAGTAGGTGTCGATCTGCTCCTGGGTGGGGGCGATGTCCATCGCCTCAGCCACTGCCTGGTAGAGCAGCGCTTCGCGGGCATACTCGGTGATGCTGTCGCTCATGGCATCCAGCAGGTCGTCGGCACTGTTGTAACCGGCAGCAGCCTGCAGGAAGCTGTCGAGATCATAGCCGTAATACTGAGCCATGGTATAGTAGTAGTTCAGGCACTGGTTGACCTGATAATCGGTCACTTCTTTGGGCAGGTCCTTGAAGGTGGAGTTTGCCAGCAGATAATCCATCACCGCAGTGTTCAGGTTGTTCTGATACAGCATCTTCTGGTATTCGGCCCGCAGGTCTTCCACGGTGTGGACGCCGTCGGTGCTGCTGAAATTCTCCTCGACCCAGGCATCGGTCAGTTCCGGCAGGATCTCCTCGCTGATGTAGTTCAACGTGACGGAGAAGACCGCCTTTTTGTTGCTCAGGACCACCGCATTGCCCTCGGCATCGGTGGAGTCGCTGTAGCCGTCCGGGAAGGTGACGTTGACCTCAAAGGTCTCGCCGGGCTTGTGGCCCACGATTTGGTCTTCAAAGCCGTCGATGAAGGAACCGCTGCCCAGCGTCAGGCTGTAGCCGCTGTAGGTGCCGCCGGTAAAGGCCACGCCATCCACGGTGCCCACATAGTCGATGTTGACGGTGTCGCCGTCGGCGGCGGCACGGCCGGTGATCTGCTGCGTCGTGGTGTTCTGGCTGAGCAGGCTGTCGATCTGGGACTGGACGTCCTCCTCGGTCGGCTCGATGTCCGCCTTCTTCAGCGGGATGGAAGCGTAGTCCTCCGGCAGGGTCACATAATCCAGTGCGCGGATGCCGGACCAGTAGCCGTTCTCGTCCAGACCGTCACTGTAGGCAAAGTTCTGGTAGTCATAATCCGAAGCGCTGCCGTAGACAGACGCCTCCGAGCCGGCCGATGCGGAAGAGGACGCCGCAGACTTCGAGCAGCCCGCAGCCGCCAGCGCCAGCGCACCGGCGCAGAGAAGGCAGACTGCCTTCGAGATGATTCGTTTCAAGTGGATACCTCCTGTATCCCGGACGCCGCCGGGAACTGCAATTTTTTCAGATAAATCTTATTATAAAGGGTAAAAATGAAAAAGAAAAGGATTTTGCGAAATTTCCACAAGTTTCACGCTGCCTGCCACGTGAGGTCGTTGCTTTTTGTCAAAAGCTGTGATATCCTATAATTGCCGCAGCAAAGCGGCAAGGCGCTGTGTCCAGAACGCAGGCGGCAACTCCCTACCGGATGGCTTTGTTTCCATAAACAGGGCGCCGGGAGGGCGACTTTTGAACGTTTCTCCCCGGAGGCTCTGGCCGAAAGGGGGAATGTACCCATGACATTGACCGAGATTCTTGCGCTGTTGACGTTCCTCGTCACAACGGTTTACGACACGATCGACATCGTGCTCCGATTCCGAGAGTTTCGCACAAAAAATGGACAAAAGAAATGACCGCCCCACGTTTAGCACCCGTTGGCGGTCATTCTTTTGATCTGCTGGTAGGGAGCTAGCCGTTTGTTGGGCCAGCGCCTTTTCTATTTGTAGTATAATCGTTCTATCGTCGTTTGTCAAGCTGTCGCCCCGCACACGCAAAAATCCTCTTGCGCTGCCGGGCCTGCGGCTTTATTATAATAAGAGAAGCCCATCAACACAAGGAGGAACATCCATGGATTACAACAAAGCCGCTCTCGAAATGCACGAGAGCCACCACGGCAAAGTCGGCATCGTGAGCAAGGTCGAGGTCAGGACCCGCGACGACCTGTCCACGGCTTACACCCCCGGCGTCGCCGAGCCCTGCCGCAAGATCAAAGAGAACCCCGACGACGTGTACAAGTACACCTTCAAGAGCAACATGGTGGCCGTCGTGTCCAACGGCACCGCCGTGCTGGGCCTGGGCGACATCGGCCCCGAAGCCGGTCTGCCGGTCATGGAGGGCAAGGCCGTGCTGTTCAAGGAATTCGGCGGCGTGGATGCCTTCCCCATCTGCATCGACGCCCACGACGCCGCCAGCGTCATCGCGGCCTGCAAGGCCATCGCCCCGACCTTCGGCGGCATCAATCTGGAGGACATCAAAAGCCCGGAGTGCTTCGAGATCGAAGAAACGCTGGAGCGTGAGCTGGACATTCCCGTCTTCCATGACGACCAGCACGGCACCGCCATCGTCGTGACGGCTGCGCTCATCAACGCCCTGCGCGTGGTGGGCAAGAAGATGGAGGATGTCCACATCGTCCTGAACGGCCCCGGTGCCGCCGGCACGGCCATCATCAAGATGCTGATGACCGCTGGTGCCAAAGACATCGTGGCGGTGGACCAGTTCGGCACCCTGTACAAGGGCTGCAACAGCGCCGAGGCCCACAAGAACTGGCTGGGCGAAGTGACCAACCCCCGCCAGATCAAGGGCGGCCTGAAGGAGGCCATCGAGGGGGCTGACGTCTTCATCGGCGTGTCCCGCCCCGGCATCCTGACCACCGAGCTGTGCAAGACCATGAATCCGGACGCCATCGTTTTCGCCATGGCCAACCCCACCCCGGAGATCATGCCCGACGAGGCCAAGGCAGGCGGTGTGCGGGTCATGGCCACCGGCCGCAGCGACTTCCCGAATCAGGTGAACAACGTGCTCTGCTTCCCCGGCCTGTTCAAGGGTGCCCTGAGCGTCCGCGCACGGGACATCAACGATGCCATGAAGCTGGCCGCAGCCTACGCCATCGCCGACCTCATCACGGATGAGGACCGCAGCGAAGAGAACATCATCCCCGGCGCATTCGACCCCCGCGTGGCTGAGGCCGTGGCCTCTGCCGTGGCAAAAGCTGCCCGCGAGACCGGCGTGGCCCGTCTGTAAAGGAGGCGCGGCATGAGGACGATCTCCGCACAGTCCATCACCGATACCGTCGCCCGCCTGTGCATCGAAGCCAACACCCGCCTGCCCCAGGACGTGGAAGCGGCTCTGGCCAGAGCGCGGGAGGAAGAGCCGTGGCCGCTGGCGAAAACCACCCTCGACCTGCTGTGGTCGAACCTCGGTGCGGCGCAGGAGAAGGCTCTGCCCATCTGTCAGGACACCGGCATGGCCTGCGTCTTCGTGGAGCTGGGAACGGATGTCCACATCGACGGCAGCTTTGAGGCCGCCATCCACGAGGGCGTCCGCCGGGGCTACACCGACGGCTACCTGCGCAAGAGCATCGTGGCCGACCCCCTGCGCCGGGGCAATACCGGCGACAACACCCCTGCCGCCATCACAGTCCACCTCGTGGACGGCGACGGCTGCACCATCACCGTGGCCCCCAAGGGCTTTGGCAGCGAGAACATGAGCCGCATCCAGATGCTCAAACCGGCCGACGGCGTGGAAGGGTTCAAGAAATTCGTGCTGGAGACGGTCACGCTGGCAGGCTCCAACCCCTGCCCGCCCATCGTGCTGGGCATCGGCGTGGGCGGCAGCTTCGACAAGGTCGCCTATCTGGCCAAAAAGGCTCTGCTCCGCCCGCTGGACATCCCAAACCCGGACCCCTACTATGCCGCCCTCGAACGCGAACTGCTGGCCGCCGTCAACGAGACCGGCATCGGCCCGCAGGGCTTCGGCGGCAGGACCACCTGCCTGGGCCTTGCCATCGAGCAGATGCCCACCCATGTGGCGGGTCTGCCCGTGGCCGTGAATGTTTCCTGCCATGTCACCCGCCGCGCCAGCGCAACGCTGTAAACGATCCCCTTTCCGTCAAAGGCTTGAGCCTATTAGGAGGCTTGATGAACATGCAATACGAACTGACCACCCCCTGCACCGCGCAGGACCTAGCCCCGCTCCAGGCGGGCGACACCGTTCTGCTGTCCGGTGTGGTCTACACGGCCCGCGACCAGGCGCACAAACGGATGCTGGAAGCACTGGACCGGGGCGAACCGCTCCCCTTCGACCTCGAAGGCAGCGCCATCTACTACGTCGGCCCCACACCGGAGCGCCCCGGCGCGGTCATCGGCTCGGCCGGGCCCACCACCAGCGGCCGGATGGACGCGATGAGCCCCCGCCTGCTGGACCTGGGCAACAAGGTCATGATCGGCAAGGGCAAGCGGGATGCCGCCGTCAAGGAAGCCGTCGTGCGCAACGGCGCGGTCTATCTGGCCGCGCTGGGCGGGGCCGGTGCCCTGATGGCCAAGAGCATCAAAACGCTGGAAGTCATCGCCTGGCCGGACCTCGGCTGCGAAGCCGTCCGCCGCCTGACCGTGGAGCAGATGCCCCTGACCGTCATTCTGGATGCCCACGGCGGCGACCTCTATCTCTCCGGCCCGGAAGCCTACCGCGCGTCCAGATAAGCACGTTCCACAAGATTTCAGGCCCTGTTTCCGGTCAAAATAGCAAAATCATGCAGAAGAAGCTCAGTTTGTTTTAGCAAACTTCCGCCGAACGACTTGCATCCCCCGGCAGAATGTGGTATCCTATAACAAACCGAACCGATGTGCGTTTTTCTGCTCCGGGCCGGAAATCAAGAAAGGCAGGAGGCCGACAACCATGCAGATCCACCAATCCGCAGAAGATTACCTTGAAACGATCCTGATGCTGAATCAGAGGATGGGCCGCGTCCGTTCCATCGACGTGGTCAACGAACTGGGCTACACCAAAGCCAGCGTCAGCATCGCGATGAAAAAGCTGCGGGAGAACGGCTACATTGCGGTGGACGGTGAGGGCAACCTGACCCTGCTGGAACCGGGCCGCGAGATCGCCGAGCGCATTTACAGCCGCCACCGGCTGCTGACCCACTTCTTCGTGCAGCTGGGCGTGGAAGAGGACATCGCCGCAGAGGACGCCTGCAAGGCAGAGCATATCCTCAGCGAACAGACGCTGGAAAAGATCCGCGAGTATGCCCTGCTCCACGACGCCGAGAGCACCCTGAAAAACGAAGACTGACCCAAAACCACAAAAGGGACTGCCCGAACCGGCAGTCCCTTTTCTGTTTTCACATCTTCAGTAGGCGTCCAGCCCCAGGCTGACATCCAGTGCCTGATCGACCCGTTTCTGGTCTTCCGGCGTGATCTGCCCTGCGCGTTCCCGCAGGCGGTGTTTGTCCAGCGTGCGGATCTGCTCCAGCAGCACGACGCTGTCCTTGGCGAGGCCGGTGTCCGCTGCCCGGATATTGATATGGGTGGGCAGGCGGGCTTTGTCCAGCCGGGATGTAATGGCCGCCGCGATGACGGTGGGGCTGTGGCGGTTGCCGATCTCGTTCTGCACGATGAGCACCGGCCGGATGCCGCCCTGCTCGGACCCCACCACCGGCGAAAGGTCTGCGTAGAAAACTTCTCCTCTGTGTACTTCCATGGAATCAACCCTCCCTGTCTGCCTCTAGTATGGGCTGTGCCGGGCGGCGGTATGCACGCGGGGGCTTTCTTCCATTTTATGCAGCGGAGCAGATCAGGTTTCCGCCTGTTCCAGGACGCAGAACGCCAGCGCCATTCCGCCGTCGTGGCTGAGGGAAAGGCGGGCCGTCACGTGATGCTCCTCCACCCAGGCCGCCGTCCGGCCGGAGAAGCGATACACCGGTGCCCCGGAGGGCAGGCGCAGCACCTCGATCTCGCAGAGCGAAAACGGCTCCCGCAGGCCGGTGCCCGCCGCCTTGAGGAAGGCCTCCTTCGCCGCAAAATCCGCAGCGGCGCTGGCGGCTCTGTGGGTGCACCTGCGGGCAGAAGGGTCGGCCCGACAATCGGTCAGCGCAAGCGCCTGCCGCTCCCCGGTACCAAACACCCGCGCCTCAAACGCCGCCCCGTGCGCCCCAAACAGGCTTTTTTCCATCCGTGCCACCTCACAAAGATCACATCCTACCCCGAACAGCATGAAATCCTCCCCTTTCCAGGGCAAACGCCCCGTTGTTTTGACTTAAAATTTCCGTTGATTTTGGTGAATATGTGCAAATAGAGTCTGGAATCTTGAAGTTTACACTCGCTTCGTGTACAATGAACTATAGTTCTAGTTCCACTTCCGCTTTGGGCGTGGATAGAAATACCGAAGGGGGTGTACTGCGTGGGCGACGCAACTGCTATTTTTTCGATCCACGACAAAAAGGACGACGAAATTCATGAGATCGTACAGCAAGTGTACGACGCATTGAAGGAAAAAGGCTATAATCCGGTCAATCAGCTGGTGGGCTACATCCTGTCCGAAGATCCCACTTATATCACGACCTACAAAGGAGCCCGCTCCCTCATCCGTAAAGTTGACCGGGACGACCTGCTGCAGGCTCTGCTCCGCAGCTACCTGAACGTCTGATCCGCTTTGTCCTTTCCGGCCCGCTGTCTCGCAGAAGACGGCGGGCTGTTTTCAGTTCAGCTGCCGCGTGAAGATCTGGTTCACCACCGTCTCATACTCCCACCCCTCGCGGGCTTTGCGGAGAGGCTTTTCCAGCGGGTCGGCCCCTTCGAACCGATGGATGAGATAAAACCAGTGCGCCTTCATCCGGCTGACGGCACAGCTGGCCGCGCCAAAGGCCTCGGTGTAGCCGTGGTAGAGGTCGTCGCAGTAACCGCGCAGTTCCTCTCTGGAAGCCGGTGCGCCGCCCCGCGCACGGCGGAACAGTGCCGGGTCTGCGATGAGCCCCCGCCCCACCATGATGCCCGACAGCTGCGGGAACTCCGCTTCCAGCGTGTGCAGTTCTTCCGACGTCGTGACATCGCCGTTGTAGCAGACCGGCATCCGGCACTCCGGCAGCGCCGCAGCAAAGGCGGCACGGTCAGCCTGACCCCGGTACAGCTGCTTCATCACGCGGGGATGAATGGTCAGCTCGCAGATGGGATAGTGATTGTAGATATCCAGCAGAGCCGCAAACTCCTCCGGCTTCTGAACGCCGATGCGGGTCTTGACCGAGACCGGCCCCTCCACCGCCGAAAAGACGGCGTCCAGAAAAGCGTCCAGCCGGGCGGGGTCCCGCAGCATCCCGGCTCCCTTGCCCTTGGCCGTCACCGTGCCGGAGGGGCAGCCGAAGTTCAGGTTGACCTCCGTGTAGCCCAGCTTCCGCACTTCGCCGATCATCCAGGCGGCCAGTTCGCCGTCTCTGGCCAGCAGCTGCGGGATGACGACCGTGCCTGCATTGGCCTCCGGGGCCAGCTCCGCCATCTTTTTCGGGATGAGGACGCGGTTTTCCGGCGGCGACAGGAACGGCGCATAGTAGCGCGTGGGGGCATCGGCTGCGCCAAACCATTTCTGGTGCACCTGCCGCCAGATGCGGTCGGTCAGCCCCTCCATCGGGGCAGCATAATAGTTCATAGAAGACCTCACAATGTTAGAATGGCTCTATTGTAGCACAAAAAATGCCGCCGCGCATCTGTTTTGCGCAGCGGCATCGATCGATCTTGCGGGTTATTCGGCGAACAGCGGCGTGGACAGGTAGCGGTCGCCGGTATCGGGCAGGAGGACAACGATCTTCTTGCCTGCGTTTTCGGGGCGCTTTGCCAGCTCCAGAGCAGCCCAGACGGCTGCACCGGAGGAGATGCCCACCAGAACGCCCTCCTTGTGGCCGATCAGACGGCCGGTCGCAAAGGCGTCTTCGTTGGTGACGGGGATGATCTCATCGTAGACCTTGGTGTCCAGCACAGCGGGGACGAAACCGGCACCGATGCCCTGGATCTTGTGTGCGCCTGCAACGCCCTGGCTCAGCACCGGAGAGGATGCAGGCTCCACGGCCACGACCTTAACGCCTGGGTTCTTGCTCTTGAGGTACTGGCCCACACCGGTGACGGTGCCGCCGGTGCCGACGCCTGCCACAAAGATGTCCACTTCGCCGTCGGTGTCCTCCCAGATCTCCGGGCCGGTGGTCTCAATGTGCGCCTTGGGGTTGGCCGGGTTGACGAACTGACCGGGAATGAAGGCATTCGGGATTTCCTTTGCCAGCTCATCGGCCTTGGCAATGGCACCCTTCATGCCCTTGGCACCCTCGCTCAGAACCAGCTCTGCGCCGTAAGCCTTCATCAGCTGGCGGCGCTCCACGCTCATGGTCTCCGGCATGACGATGATGATGCGGTAGCCCTTGGCCGCCGCCACAGCGGCCAGACCGATGCCGGTGTTGCCGGAGGTCGGCTCAATGATGACCGAACCGGGTTTCAGCTTGCCAGTGGCTTCTGCATCGTCGATCATCTTCTTGGCGATGCGGTCTTTGACCGAACCCGCCGGGTTGAAGTATTCCAGCTTTGCCAGGATGGTGGCCTTCAGGTCCTCCTGCTTCTCGATGTGGGTCAGCTCCAGCAGCGGAGTGTGACCGATCAGCTGATCTGCGGACGTATAAATCTTGCTCATAAGAATGTTCCTCCCTCTGCGGGCACCCGGCCCGGAACGATTTCGTCTCTCCATATTCCCTTCAAACCAACATCGTTTGTGGGTTTGATGGTATTATAGCCCTCTTTGCCCCGGTTGTCAATGGAAAAGTGCAAAAAACAGATTGAAAAGTTATAAACCCCATTGTATAATAGGTTAAAATCAAAATTTCTCCCTCCCCTGCGGTGACATCTCCCCTGTTCGGAGGTCGGGCGGGCCGGTCTACGGCGTTGTCGCCCCATTTCCGCAGGACCAACGGTGAGACGGAGAGGTTGCTATACAATAAGGAGTGCACTATGATCGTTTCAACCAAAGGCCGCTATGCGCTGCGTGTGATGATCGACCTGGCCGAGCATCAGGCCGAACGCTATGTCCCGCTGAAAGAGGTCGCCGCGCGGCAGGATATCTCGGAAAAATATCTGGAGAACATCCTGAAAGTCCTGGTGCAGAACGGCTTTCTGGAAGGGCTGCGCGGCAAGGGCGGCGGCTACCGCCTGACCCGCAGCCCGGACCAGTACACGGTGGCGGAGATCCTGCTGCTGACGGAGGGCAGCCTTGCCCCGGTGAGCTGCCTGACGCCGGGAGCCCCGGCCTGCGAGCGGATGGCCAACTGCCGCACCTATACGATGTGGAAAGGTCTGAACGACCTCATCGCCGACTACTTCGGCAAGATCACCCTCGCCGACCTCGCCGCACCAGAACAGGCGGGAAATGATTATGTGATCTGATCTGCATCACCCCGCATAAAAACGCAGGGAGCACAGAGCGGCCCCACAGCGGCCGTCATACCAGCCGCGCCCACGCCAGCCTTCATTCCATGGCAGTGTGAGGAAAAGGAGAATATTTTATGTGGTTTGTTTTTGCGCTGGGATCTGCGGTATTTGCCGCACTGACTTCCATTCTTGCGAAGATCGGCATTGACGGCGTGAACTCCACGCTGGCCACGGCCATTCGCACCGCCGTTGTGCTCCTGATGAGCTGGGGCATGGTGTTTCTGACCGGGACGCAGACCGGCATCGGGGATATTTCTCACAAAAGCTGGCTGTTCCTGATCCTATCCGGCCTTGCCACCGGTGCAAGCTGGCTGTGCTATTACCACGCATTGCAGATCGGTGCAGCGTCCAAGGTGGTCCCCATTGATAAACTGAGCGTGGTCATCACGCTGGCACTGGCATTTTTCATCCTGCATGAACCGTTCACGGCAAAAAGCCTGATCGGCTGTGCACTCATTGCTGCGGGGACTTTGTTCATGGTATTATAAAAGAGTAGGAAAGCGGGAAAAGGCTGCGGCACGTTGTTTTGTGCCGCAGCCTTTTTTGTGATTCTTCCAGCCTGCTGTGTCGCGGTCATGCGAGAGGGAAACTTTGGCAAAAAGAGAGAGGGTTGGACGGTTTCAGCCCTCCTGACAACGACTTTCCGATAAACGTAGTGTCCGCAAAAATTTCCACTTGACAATCCAATGTTGCCTTGCTATAATCCAATTTGCAATCAAGTTGCAAATTCAAGAAAAGAGGGCAATGGAATGAACTGCACTGCAAAACAACGCTGCGCTGCGTGGATCCTGCTGGTTGGTTTCCTGCTGGCCGTTTTGGGTGCATTGACGTTCTGCGCGGAAGAAGTCAACCATGACTGTACCGGGGCAGACTGCGCCGTCTGCGCACAGCTGAAACTTTGCGAGAATATCCTGCACGCCGGAAAAGATGGTTCCGGGCCGTTCATTCTAACACCCGCGCCGCATTTTGTGTTGGCGGCCTTGCTGTCGCTTTGCTCTCCGCTTTTGCTGATAAAAACACCGATTCGACTAAAGGTAAAACTGTCGGATTAAGAAATGCTTGTCCGTATGATTCTTGATATCAAACAATGGAGCGCATTTCTATGAAAAAACTCAAACGTATATTCGCTGTATTTTTTTGCCTTTTACTGGCTGCTGGTATTTTGGGCGGCTGTGGGAAGGCCGCATCTTCGTCCGCTCCTGCACCGTCTGCATTGCAGAGTGGCAACAAGCCGCTGAAGATCGTCACGACTATTTTCCCGGAGTATGACTGGGTGCGCGAAATTCTCGGCGATAAGGCCGATCATGCCGAAGTTACCATGCTTCTGGACAATGGCGTTGATTTGCACAGCTATCAGCCCACCGCAGATGATATTATTAAAATCTCAGACTGTGACTTGTTCATCTATGTTGGCGGCGAATCGGATGGCTGGGTGGAAGATGCCTTGAAAGAAGCCACCAACAAAAATATGAAAGTTATCAATCTGCTTGATGTGCTGAAAGATACTGTTAAGACAGAGGAAGCAATGCCCGGTATGCAGGCAGAGGAAGGACATCATCACGGATATTCCCACTTTGCCGATAGCGATGTGCAGGATAGAAGCCTGTCCGATTGGGATGGCGAGTGGCAGTCTGTTTATCCTTATCTTCAAGAGGGTATTCTGGACGAAGTGATGGAACGTAAAGCAGAAAATGGGAACAAAACGGCGGAGGAATATCGTGCCTATTACGAAACGGGTTATAAAACGGATGTTTCCAAAATTACAATCAATGCCGAAAATAACACGATGTGTTTTGTGAAAAACGGTGTTGAAGCAACGGCTGCCTATCAATATAAGGGCTACCAGATTTATGACTATGAATCTGGCAGCAGAGGAGTACGATATTTCTTCGAGGCAACCGATGGTGATGCTGATGCGCCTAAGTATGTGCAGTTCAGTGATCATGGCATTGCTCCGGGCAAAGCGGAACATTTTCACATTTATTTCGGGAATGAAGGCTTCGATGCGCTCTCTCAGGAAATGGAGAATTGGCCGACTTACTATCCGATGGATATGAGCGGTGATGAAATCAAGGAGAATATGCTGGAACACGCGGAAAAAGAATATGACGAGCATGTATGGCTGTCGCTGAAGAACGCTGAAACTCTCTGCAACGCCATCACCGACGCACTGGAAGAGATCGACCCGGCTAACAAAGATGCCTATGCTGCCAACGCTGCATCCTATCTGGAAAAGCTGGCCGCTCTGGATGGCGAATATCAGACGGTGGCGGACAATGCCGCCCGGAAAACTGTGCTGTTCGGCGACCGTTTCCCGTTCCGCTATCTGGTAGACGATTACGGTCTGCGCTATTATGCCGCGTTTGCAGGCTGCTCTGCGGAGACGGAAGCCAGCTTTGAGACCATTTCTTTCCTTGCTGGCAAAGTGGATGAACTGGGGTTGCCCTGTGTACTGACCATTGAGGGCGCACAGCACAAAATTGCCGAAACTATCGTGCAGAATACCGCCGAAAAGAATCAGTCTATCCTGACGCTGGATTCCATGCAGTCCACCACATCCACCGATGTGGCAAACGGCACGACCTACCTTTCCGTGATGGAAAGCAATCTGGATGTGCTGAAACAGGCTCTGAACTAAAGGAAGGAACCGTCATGTCTCAGCTCATTTGTAAGAACCTTCTCGTTGGCTATGAGGGAAAGGCCATTCTGGATCCTCTGAACTTTGAGATCCACGCAGGCGACTATCTTTGTGTAGTTGGTGAAAACGGTGCAGGAAAAAGTACCTTGATGAAAACTCTGCTCGGTTTGCAGCAGCCTATTTCCGGGCAAATCGAGATGGGCGATGGCCTGCGCCGGAACGAGATCGGCTATCTGCCTCAGCAGACCATCGTGCAGAGGGATTTTCCAGCGTCGGTGCAGGAAATCGTGCTGTCTGGTTGCCAGAGCCGTTGTGGACTCCGCCCATTTTACAGTCGAGAGGAAAAGCAGCTTGCGCAGGATGCCATGCACAAAATGCAGATCGGATCGCTGGCAAAATGCTGTTACCGGGAGCTTTCCGGCGGTCAGCAGCAGCGCGTCTTGCTGGCGCGCGCCCTCTGCGCTACCCGGAAAATGCTGCTTCTGGACGAGCCTGTTTCCGGTCTTGACCCAAAAGTGACTACGGAAATGTACCATCTGATTGAAAAACTGAACCAGCAGGAGGGCATTACCGTCCTGATGATCTCCCACGATATTCAGGCTGCGGTTTGCTACGCAAGCCACATTCTTCATGTTGGTGAAACGATCTTTTTCGGCACACGGGAAGCGTATCTGCAAAGCCCGCAGGGGCGGCTGTTTGCGGCTGGGAAAGGCGGTGCCGTATGAACGTGTTGGAAAAGCTGATCTTTTACTGGAACTATCCCTTTGTCCGCTATGCGCTCATCGTGGGCGTTCTGATTGCCCTGTGTTCTTCGCTGCTGGGCGTGACGCTGGTGCTGAAACGGTTTTCCTTTATCGGAGATGGCCTTTCTCATGTGGCGTTCGGCGGCATGGCCATTGCGACCGTGCTGGGAATGTCCGACCATATGCCGCTGACGCTGGCCGTGACTGTGGCCTGCGCAGTCCTGTTGCTGCATACCGGACAAAACACCCAAATCAAAGGTGACGCTGCCATTGCTATGGTGTCCGTTGGCGCGCTTGCAATGGGCTATCTGCTGATGAATCTGTTCTCGACCTCGGCGAATCTGTCTGGCGATGTGTGCAGCACCCTGTTCGGCTCTACCTCGATCCTGACCCTGACAAAATCGGAAGTTTGGCTCTGCATCGGGCTTTCCATCATCGTGGTCGCAGTGTTTATGCTGTTCTACAACAAGATCTTTGCAGTCACCTTTGACGAAACCTTTGCACAGGCCGTCGGAACCAATGCAAACGGATACAATCTGCTGATTGCCATTGTCATTGCCGTCATCATTGTGCTGGCAATGAACCTTGTCGGCTCTCTGCTGATTTCTGCACTGGTGATTTTTCCGGCTCTTTCGGCGATGCGCCTGTGCAAGAATTTCCGCGCTGTCACCATCTGCTCGGCGGTATTGTCCGTGAGCTGTGCCTTTGTGGGCATCGTGGCTTCCGTCCTGGCCGGAACGCCGGTTGGTTCGACCATTGTTGCGGTTGACATGGCGGCGTTTGGCCTGTGCTGTCTGGCCGGAAAACTGCTGGGGAGGGCATCATGAAACGACTTTTGAAGGGCTTTCTGCTGCTCTGTGCCGCCGCTGCATTGACCGCCTGCGGTGCAAAGCCCGAAGCGGCATCTTCCGTGGCGACGGTCTTGCCGGAGTCTGCATCTTCTAGTGCTGTTACTGCACCCGCCCCGGAACATTCTGTGCAGCTCCCGGAAAGCAGCACTGCTGGCGCAAACGATATTCACACCGGTATGGATGCAGACATTGACCTGACCTTACTCAGCGATACGGTTGTGAACGCAGAAGTTTACAATATGCTCGTTACCCCGGAGAACTACACCGATAAAATTGTTCGTATGACGGGCGAATATCAGGAGTACACAGATGAGCAGACTGGTGAGCTGTACCATTCCTGCGTCATCTACGATGCGCTTGCCTGCTGCCAGCAGGGAGTGGAGTTCGTGCTGACCGATGGCGATTACCCGGAAGAAGGCACAACCATTACCGTAGTGGGGCGGTATGAAACCTATACTACGCCCTATTATGATTATTTTCATCTGGTGGATGGAGTAAGGGAAAAGTAAATCAAACAAAACGAATCCCGGCAAGTGCCTACCTTGTAGAACACCTGCCGGGATTTGTTGTTATGTTGGGCTTAATCTTCCAGCCTGCCGTGCTCACATCTCAGTGACAGATAATGCTCAATCTCCCCACCCAGCACAAGCTGAGCATACTCCAGCGGATTATTGTACAGCAGCCAGTCCAGCTCTGCCCGCTGTGCCGGGGTGTTGCCGTATTCGTCCTCGATGGCGATGCAGTCAATGGCAACGGTGGTGCCATCCTCGAACCGGACTTTCACCCGGTCGGTATCCATATTGAAGTGGCAGGAAAGCAGTTTGTTCATAAGTGTAACCTCCAATTTTTCACTTCAACTTCTCTTCCGGTGGAAAGTTCCGGCTGTCCGTTTGCAGATTTATGAATCCGTTTTCTGATGTATCTCCTTACGAGCCTACATCCATCCACCGCATCTTCAATTTCATCACCAAACCGGAACAACACTCTTTTTGCACTGCATTAATCTTAGCATCGTTTGGCGTAAAATTGGCGTATGGTGTAAAAATTGCTGGAAATCGCCGTAAACAAAAAGCCTGAAACTTCTCGGTTCATCAAGAAGTTTCAGGCTTTGTCAGTTTTAAATTGGAAATTTACTGCTCAATCGGCTTCATCGTGGGGAATAAAATTTTGCTCTCTCCATCCTGCCCCATGCCGCTCTGTAAGGGTTCAAAACTCGCACAATACTCGATTCGTGAAACTTTTTTCATTCGTCTTGCGTCCTCTTGTGCCGTCCTTTTCGCCTCAAAAGTTGTAGAAAAATTGTAGAAAGTTGTAGTGCGTCTGTTATGGCATATTACTGGCACAGGAATGGCAGCATTCTGCTATGCTATCCCAGTATGCCGTATCCACCATAATCTCTACATGAAGAACGGCTTGTTTGTTTAATCGCAGACGCATACATATTATATGATAACCTCCAAGCCCATCCAAGTCAACGGTTTTTATTGAAACATTTTATGACTTTTATTTCCCTACCTTTAATAATTAGTAAAGAGGAGACTGCTATGCCTGAATACCAACTTCAAATTAAACAAGTGGTAGATTACCCACGATGCCGGATTTATCGTGAGTTCATCCACAAACTGATCAACGACCGGAGCATCCGCATAAACGGAGGCTCCGGCCTTTTTCATTTTACTGTACTTTGCAGCTATGCAAACTTCCGCACCTCATACCGCCGTATTGACGGAATCAGTTATACAGTCTCGCCCGGCGAATGGGTGTGCACCGTCAAGGAACTGTCTTGCTGGTTCCGCACCCGCTTTCATCGGCAGGCGCTGTCCATGCTGGATACCCTTCAGAAGCAGCACTTGATTTCCTATACACTGCTGGGCCGTGGCAATGTAGTCAAATATAAAATCCTCCACTGGGCCCGCCACAATTCCGCACTGGAGTACAATGCCCCCTGCCAAAAGGATACCGGTTTTTTCTTCCTGCCAGTCTCTGTTGCCCTGGAACTGGTCAGCTCTGCCCGCTGCTCTGAAATGGACATCGTTCTGGATCTGTGGGTATCCGCTGTCTACAACGATACGCAGGTGCAGGGGTCAGAGGTCGGTCCGGTAGCCTACTTTCGCAATGGTACAGGAAACCCGTTGGTCAGTTATACCGAACTCTCCTGCCGCTGGGGGCTGTCACGCGCTACCGTATGCCGGATACTGAAAAAGCTGGACGGTCTTGGGTATATCTCTATCATGTCGTTTCCCGGCCGGCATGGAAGCGTGATCTA
>OGGK01000801.1_pt1 | contig 26213 bp, 18 predicted proteins | sample 1571171 | NCBI WGS metagenome assembly OGGK01 (sample SAMEA2581958, study PRJEB24529) | metagenome | biome: Human gut stool | place: China | collected 2011 | reverse complement strand
CTGTGGAATACAAGGGAGAATATTTTCTGTTCTCCACCAACCAGGGCGGTTTTCATTATTCCAAGAACTTGGTGGATTGGGATTTCGTTCCTGCCAGCTTCCAGCGCAAGCCTACGGACGATGACCAGTGTGCGCCGGCCGCCTATGTAAGCGGCGACACGCTGTTCTATACCGGCTCCACCTACGAAGGCCTGGCCGTGTGGTACAGCACGCATCCCAAAACGGGACGCTTCAAACGTGCCATCGAAAAGAACGTACTTCCTTCGTGGGACCCTTGTCTGTTTCTGGACGACGACGGCAGATTGTATCTGTACTATGGCTCCAGCAATGAATATCCCTTGAAAGCGGTAGAACTGGACCGGAATGATTTCTACCCCATCAGCAAGATTCACGATGTCATGATGCTCCGCCCTGAAGAACACGGCTGGGAACGTTTCGGCATGAACAATGACGATGAAGTGACACTCCGCCCATTCACAGAGGGCGCTTACATGACCAAACACAATGACAAATATTATTTCCAATATGGTGCTCCGGGCACTGAATTCAAAGTCTATGCCGATGGCGTATATGTTTCGGATTCCCCGCTGGGCCCGTTTGTCTACCAGAAGCATAACCCCATGTGTTATAAGCCGGGCGGTTATGTACAAGGTTCCGGTCATGGAGGCACGTTCCGCGACGTGAAAGGCAATTACTGGCACGTGGCCACTTGCATGCTCTCCCTGAAGTACAAGTTCGAACGCCGCATCGGTCTCTATCCGACAGCTTTCGACAAGGATGGCGTCATGTATTCGTCCACTGCCTTCGGTGACTACCCCAACTGGGCGGAACCGATGGATATAAAGAATCCGGAAGACCGCTTTACGGGATGGATGCTCTTGTCCTACGGCAAGCCGGTGGAGGTTTCTTCCACAGACAGTATCCATGCAGCTTCCAACCTGACGGACGAAAGTATGCGCACCTACTGGGCAGCACGCTCCGGCAATCCCGGCGAATGGGCCAGGATAGACTTGGGCGGTACGAAGAACATACGCGCCGTGCAGTTGAATTTCTACGACCATAAGGCAGTTCAGCACAACCGCGCCATGGATATTTATCACCAATACCGTATCTTTGCTTCCGAAAACGGAAAAGAATGGACATTGGTCATAGACAAGAGTGACAGCGACAAAGATTGTCCGCACGACTATATCGAGCTTAACGAGCCGTTGCGTGCCCGTTATCTGAAATACGAGAATGTGCACATGCCTACGGGAAATGTCGCTTTATCCGGCTTCCGCGTCTTCGGAAACGGTGACGGTAACGCTCCGCAAACCGTGAAAGGGCTGACCGTGAAACGTGACAAGAAAGACCGCCGGAATGCCCTTATCTCCTGGCAGCCCGAAACAAATGCCTATGGCTACAACATCTACTACGGCACTGCCGAAGACAAGATGTACAATGCCATCACGGTACTGGGACAGACAGAATATGACTTCCGAGGGCTGGATGCGGATACGGACTATTACTTCACAATCGAGGCACTGAACGAAAACGGTCGTTCTCCATTGTGCAAGACAGTGAAACATTAAAACAGAAAAAACAGAGATGAGAAAGTCTACAATCATACATGCGCTTGCCTTGTTCCTTATTTCCACACTGGCGAGCTGCGCGTCCTGCTCTTCCGACCTGAAGGAAGGCGGGAAAGAAAACGGAAATGAAGAAAAGCCCGATACAGAGGAAGTACGTCCCGAAACATTCGCTTCGGATGACGAAATGCTGGACTATATCCAGAAGGTACATCTGAACTACATGTGGGACGGCGCGGAGCCAGTTTCCGGACTGGCGCCCGAACGCATTCACCTGGACGGGGACTATCCCGAGAAAGACCAAAGTGTCGTCACCATCGGTGGCAGCGGATTCGGTGTTGCCGGTCTGCTGGTGGGCATAGAGCGTGGCTTTATCCCCAGAGCCGAAGGTGTGAAGCGCCTGACCCAAATTGCCGATTATCTGAAACGTGCCGACCGCTTCCACGGCGTATGGCCCCACTGGCTGTACGGTCCGACCGGAGAGGTGAAGCCTTTCGGACAAAAGGACAATGGCGGCGACCTGGTGGAAAGCTGCTTCCTGATGCAGAGCCTGCTCTGCGTACGCCAGTATTTCCGTGACGGCAATGAGCAGGAAAAGGCACTGGCAGAGAAAATTGACCAACTGTGGAAGGAGATGGAGTTCAGCTGGTATCAGAACGGCAAGGACGTCATCTACTGGCACTGGTCGCCCGAATACAACTGGGAAATGAACTTCCCGCTGGAAGGCTACAACGAAGCGTTGATTGTGTATGTGCTCGCAGCCTCCTCCCCCACTTATCCCGTTCCGGCTTCGGCCTACCACAATGGCTGGGCACGCGGCGGCGGCATCAAGTCCGACTCTGCCCCCTACGGCCTGCCTTTGGAATTGAAACACAACGGAGCCGAGAAACTGGGCGGTCCCTTGTTCTGGGCACAATACTCGCACATCGGTCTGGACCCGCGCAATCTCAGCGACCGCTATGCCAACTACTGGAACGTGGTGCGCAACCATGCCCTCTCCAACTACCGCTACTGCGTGGAGAATCCCAAACAATACAAAGGTTACGGCGAGGACTGCTGGGGACTGACCGCCAGCTACTCTACCAAAGGCTATGCAGCCCACTGCCCGGGCGACAACGACCATGGTGTCATCACACCGACAGCAGCCTTGTCCAGTTTTCCCTACACACCGGAGGAATCCATGCGTGCACTGAAGTATTTCTATTCCAAAGGCGACTGGATTTGGGGCAAGTACGGATTCTACGATGCCTTCTCCGAGGGAAGTGACTGGACGGTACCCCGCTATCTTGCCATCGACCAATGCACCATTGCCCCGATGATTGAGAACTATCGTTCCGGCTTGTTGTGGAAACTCTTCATGAGCTGTCCCGAGGTTCAGGAAGGATTGCAGAAGCTGGGATTTAAGGCTTAGGGATTTACGATTGAAGTTAGTATGCGACATGATGGAGCAGCTAAGCTTAAGTTGAATTTCTATATCACTATTCCCCTCCCCCTTCAGGGGGCCGGAGGGGATAATCAAAATTATATCATATGAAGAAATACACATTATTAGCAGCCTTGGCTTTCTCTGCCCTCACCGTGACGGCAACGCCCAAAGAAAGCACCCCCCAAGGCACTCCGCAGGACATGGACAAGTTCATTACGGAGTTGATGGGCAAAATGACACTGCACGAGAAAATCGGTCAGCTCAACCTGCCGGTAACGGGAAACATCGTCACCGGACAAGCCAAGAGCAGCGACGTTGCCGGTAAAATCCGCAACGGCGAAGTCGGCGGTCTGTTCAACCTGAAAGGGGTGAAGAACATCCGCGAAGTACAGAGACTGGCCGTAGAGAACAGCCGCCTGGGAATCCCCTTGCTGTTCGGTATGGACGTGATTCACGGTTACGAAACGGTATTCCCCATCCCCTTGGCACTCTCGTGCAGCTGGGACATGGAGGCCGTAGAGAAATCGGCCCGTATCGCCGCCATTGAGTCGAGTGCAGACGGTATCTGCTGGACATTCAGCCCGATGGTGGACATCTGCCGCGATGCCCGTTGGGGACGTGTATCCGAAGGCAACGGTGAAGACCCCTTCCTGGGTTCAGCCATTGCACAAGCCATGATTCGCGGTTATCAGGGCAAGGATATGAGTGCCAACAACGAGATAATGGCTTGCGTAAAGCACTTCGCACTGTATGGCGCCGGAGAGGCCGGCCGCGACTACAACACGGTGGATATGAGCCGCAACCGTATGTTCAACGAATACTTCCCTCCCTACAAGGCTGCCATAGAGGCCGGCGTAGGTAGCGCCATGACCTCCTTCAATGAAATTGACGGAGTACCCGCCACTGCCAACCACTGGCTGCTGACCGACGTACTGCGCAACCAATGGGGCTTCGACGGCTTCGTGGTGACAGACTATACAGCCATCTCCGAAATGATAGACCACGGAATCGGCGACCTGCAGGAAGTATCCGCACGTGCCCTGACCGCCGGAACAGACATGGACATGGTAGCCGACGGATTTATCGGCACACTGGAAAAGTCTCTGAAAGAAGGCAAAGTGACCGAGGCCGACATTGACAAAGCCTGCCGACGCATCCTAGAGGCCAAATACAAGCTGGGATTGTTTGCCAATCCGTACAAATACTGTGACGTGAAGCGTGCCGAAAAAGAAGTGTTCACTCCCGAACACCGTTCCATCGCCCGCCAGATTGCCACAGAGACATTCGTACTGCTGAAGAACCAGGACAATCTGCTGCCCTTGCAACGCAAAGGCAATATCGCCTTGATTGGCCCGCTTGCCAACACCCGTGCCAACATGCCGGGCACTTGGAGTGTGGCAGCCACAGCAGACAAATACAGCACCCTGCTGGAAGGTTTCAAGAATTCTGTCGGCTCCAAGGCCAACATTCTCTATGCACAAGGCAGCAACCTGATGTACGATGCCGACTACCAGACACGCGCCACGATGTTCGGCCGTGAACTGCCCCGTGGCAATGACCAAGAACTGCTGGACGAAGCCCTGAAAGTAGCCGCACAAGCCGATGTCATTGTAGCCGCCCTCGGCGAGTCCTCCGAGATGAGTGGTGAGAGCAGTAGCCGTTCCGAACTGGAAATGCCGGACGCACAGCGCCACCTGCTGGAAGCATTGCTGAAAACGGGCAAACCCGTAGTATTGGTATTGTTCTCCGGACGTCCCGTAGTGCTGACTTGGGAGAATGAAAATGTTCCTGCCATCCTGAATGTATGGTTCGGAGGTAGTGAAGCTGCAGACGCCATTGCCGACGTAGTGTTCGGAGACGTTTGCCCCAGCGGTAAGCTGACCACCACTTTCCCGCAGAATGTGGGCCAGTTGCCTATGGCATACAACCACAAGAATACCGGCCGTCCTCTGAAAGAAGGCAAATGGTTCGAGAAGTTCCGCAGCAACTACCTGGATGTGAGCAACGACCCGCTGTATCCTTTCGGCTATGGCTTGAGCTACACCACCTTCCAGTACAGTGACATCACGCTCAGCTCCAAGCAACTGAATGCGGACGGCAAGCTGACCGCTTCCGTAACCGTAACCAATACGGGTAACTACGATGCAGATGAAATCGTACAGCTCTATATCCGCGACTTGGTGGGCAGCATTACCCGCCCCGTGAAAGAGCTGAAAGGCTTCGAGCGCATCCACCTGAAGAAAGGCGAAAGCAAGCAGGTGACCTTCACCATTACCCCCGAATTGCTGAAGTTCTACAACTACGACATACAGTATGTATACGAACCCGGCGAGTTCCACGTAATGATTGGACCCAACAGCCGCGATGTAAAGACTACGAGTTTTGAGTTGAAATAGGTATAGTTTTGCTTTTAGGTAAGAGGGCAGTCCGCGAAAACCGGGCTGCCCTTTTTTAACACCGTCACCAAATCTTTTTTGCATTTTGATTGTTCAGAGGAGAAACTGAATGATTTATCCACTAAAAAATCAATGTAATGAAGAAGAACCTAAACCTTCCCAAGAAGAAAACCGGAAGACTGAGAAACCTATTTCTGACGGTGTGCCTGCTGGCAAGTGTCGCCGCATCGGCGCAGGAGAAAACAGTAACCGGTACCGTGACCGATGCCCTGGGTGACCCGCTGATTGGTGCCACCGTATTGGTGCAGGGAACCTCCAATGGCGTGATTACCGACATAGACGGCCGGTACTCCATCCAGGCCACCCCGGAGAACACATTGGATTTTTCCTATGTAGGCATGGTGAAGCAAGCTGTCAAGGTAGGCAGCCAGTCGGTAATCAACGTCCAGATGAAAGACGACTCGCAGATGCTGGCCGAAACCGTTGTCATCGGTTATGGCAGCGCCAAGAAGCGAGACCTTACGGGCTCCATCACCAACATTAAAGGCGACGAAATCGCCAACAAGCCGGTGGTCAACCCCGTATCCGCACTGCAAGGCAAGATTGCCGGCGTGCAGGTGATAAACTCCGGCAAGGCAGGCTCCGACCCGGAAATCCGTGTACGCGGAACAAACTCCATCAACGGCTACAAGCCACTCTATGTGGTGGACGGACTGTTCAACGACAATATCAACTTCCTGAATCCGCAGGACATCGAATCCATGGAGATACTGAAAGACCCGTCATCGCTCGCCATCTTCGGTGTGCGCGGTGCCAACGGTGTGATTATCATCACCACCAAGAAGGCGAAAGAGGGACAGACACGCGTCAATATCAACGGCTCGTTCGGTTTCAAGTCCGTCACCGACAAAATTGCACTGACGGATGCCGAAGGCTTCAAACTGCTGTACAACGAACAGTTGAGGAATGAAGGCAACCCGGAATACAACTTCTCGGACTGGACGGGAAACACCAACTGGCAGGATGAAATCTTCCAGACCGGGTTCATCACCAACAACAACATCAGCATCACGGGTGCCTCGGACAAGAACAGCTTCTATCTCGGTGCGGGCTATGCTTACGAGCAAGGCAACATCAAGCACGAGAAGTACAGCAAAATCACGCTGAACATCAGCAACGACTATAAAGTGACGGACAACCTCAAGGTAGGTTTCCAATTCAACGGGGCACGCATGCTGCCCGCCGACACGAAGAGTGTGGCTACGGCCCTGCGCGCAGCTCCGGTGGCGCATGTATTCAACTCCGAGTACGGCCTTTACACTTCACTGCCCGGATTCCAGAAGGCACAGATGAACAACCCGATGGTGGACGTGGACCTGAAGGCGAATACCACGAAAGCCGAGAACTACCGTGGCTCGGGCAATGTGTACGGCCAATGGGATTTCCTGAAACACTTCCAGTTCAAGGCCATGTTCTCCCTGGACTATGCCAGTAACAGCACACGGACATACACCCCGATTATCCAGGTGTATGACGCAAGCGTCGAAGGAGACATAGCCACGCTGGGCAACGGCAAGACCGGAGTGTCCCAAGCCAAAGAGACTGAAATGAAGGTACAGAGCGATTATCTGCTGACCTACACCAACTCCTGGGGCGACCACAGCCTGACGGCTACCGCCGGTTTCACCACCTACTACAACAAGCTCGAGAATCTGAACGGTGCCCGTACCCAAGGGGTAGGCCTGGTCATTCCGGACAATCCCGATAAATGGTATGTCAGCATAGGCGACGCAGCCACCGCCACCAACGGCAGCACGCAGTGGGAACGTTCCACCGTGTCCGTACTGGCACGTATCCTCTACAACTACAAAGGCAAGTACTTGTTCAACGGCTCCTACCGCCGGGACGGCTCTTCCGCCTTTTCCTACACCGGCAACCAATGGCAGAACTTCTACTCCGTCGGCCTGGGCTGGCTGATGAGCGAGGAGGCATGGATGAAGGACATCACCTGGCTGGACATGCTGAAACTGAAAGGCTCATGGGGCACACTGGGCAACCAAAACCTGGACCGTGCCTATCCCGCCGAACCGTTGCTGACGAATGCCTACTCCGCCGTGTTCGGCACCCCGTCCGCCATCTATCCGGGCTACCAGCTTGCCTACCTGCCCAACCCCAAACTGCGCTGGGAGAAGGTAGAAGCATGGGAAGCCGGTGCAGAAGCCAACTTCCTCCGCAACCGCCTGCACTTTGAAGGGGTGTACTACAAGAAGAAAACCAAAGACCTGCTGGCCGAAGTGCCGGGCATCTCGGGCACCGTACCGGGTATCGGCAACCTCGGCTCCATCGAGAATTCGGGCGTAGAGCTTGCCTTGAGCTGGCGCGACCGGATAGGCGACTGGAACTACAACATCGGTATGAACCTTGCCACCATCAAGAACAAGGTGCTGAGCCTCGTGCAGGAAGGTTACTCCATCATAGCCGGAGACAAGCAGCAGAGCTACACCATGGCAGGATACCCCATCGGCTACTTCTACGGCTACAAGGTGGAAGGCGTCTACCAGACCCAGGAGGAGATTGAGCACTCTCCCAAGAACACACTGGCAACCGTCACCCCGGGCGACCTGAAATTCCGCGACGTGAACGGTGACGGAGAAATCACCACGGCAGACCGTACGATGATTGGTAACCCCACCCCCGACATCACCTACGGCTTCACGCTCGGACTGGGCTATAAGAACTGGGAGCTGGCAGTAGACATGATGGGACAGGGCGGCAATCAGATTTACCGTACCTGGGACAACTACAACTGGAGCCAGTTCAACTTCATGGAACAACGCATGGACCGCTGGCACGGCGAGGGTACCAGCAACACCCAGCCACTGCTGAACACCAAGCATACCATCAACAATCTGAACTCCGAGTATTACATAGAGGACGGCTCCTTCTTCCGCATCCGCAACGTGTCGCTGGCGTACAACTTCGACAAGGCACTGATTTCGAAGATAGGCATGCAGGCACTGAAACTCTACGTGAACATACAGAACCTGAAGACCTGGAAGCACAACACCGGATATACCCCGGAACTGGGCGGCTCGGCCATCGCTTTCGGGGTGGACGACGGCAGTTATCCGATGCCGGCGATTTATACGTTCGGATTTAATCTGACGTTCTAAAGCCTCTCCCCTAAATAAGAAAGAGTAACTTCAAACCTCCCCCGACTCCTTCAAAGGGAACGGGGAATGAAAAATATAAATTTATGAAACTGATAAAATACATATTTACATTGCTGGTGGGTGCAACAGCCCTCTCACTGACATCCTGCAACGACTTCCTGGACCGCGACCCGCTGGGGCAGTTCACGGAAGATGACTCTCCTAACGCCCTTGTCGGCGGGAAGATATTCAACGTCTACTACCTGATGCGCTCGTACGACATCACTGCCGGTATTCCTGCTTTTATGGTGCACATGGTGCGCAGCGAGGACTCCGAGAAAGGTAGTGACGCCGGCGACGGCAGCAACGAGGCCGCCATGTGGGACGACTTCGAATACACTGCCTCCAACGGCCCTCTGAGTGCCTATTGGGGACAGAACTACAAAATCATCTACCAGTGCAACGAAATCCTGGACGACATTGAGAAGAGCGGACACAAGGACGACACCGAAGCCATCCGCAACCGTGGCGAAGCGCTCTTCTTCCGTGCCTGGTGCTACTTCAACCTGGTACGCGCCTTTGGCGAAGTGCCGCTGGTCACCATCAAGGTAGTGGAAGCCTCCGATGCCAACGTGCCCAAGTCCACGGCGGAAAAGATATACGAGCAGATTGACAAAGACCTGACCGAAGCCGAAGAATGCCTGCCCCTGCGGTGGGACAGCGACTATACGGGACGGCTGACCTGGGGCGCCGCACGCTCCCTGCACGCACGCACCTATATGATGCGGAACGATTGGGACAATATGTACACAGCCTCCACCGAAGTGATAAAGTCGGGCATCTACAACCTGAATACACCGGTCGACAAAGTCTTCACCGTAGAAGGGGAAAACTGCGGCGAGAGCATCTTCGAACTGCAATGCGAAGCCACCGATGCCATGAAAGAGGATGCCAGCATCGGCAGCCAGTTCTGCCAGGTGCAAGGGGTGCGCGGAGCCGGCGAGTGGGACCTGGGATGGGGCTGGCACATGGCCACCTCACTGATGGGCAAGGCCTTTGAGCCGGGCGACCCGCGCCGGGACGCCACACTGCTCTACTTCCGCCACAGCACGGACGAGCCCATCACACCGGAGAATACCAACCAGCCTTATGGCGAGTCACCCGTATCCACCGCCATGGGTGCCTACTTCAACAAGAAGGCCTACACGGACCCGACACTGCGCCGCAAGTACACCCGCATGGGCTTCTGGGTAAACATCCGCCTCATCCGCTATCCGGACGTGCTGCTGATGGCTGCCGAAGCCGCCAACGAGAAAGGGCTGACGGGCGAAGCCGCCGGGTATCTGGAACAAGTACGCGCCCATGCCCGCGGCACACTGGCAGACGTGCTTCCGAAGGTAGAATCTGCCAGCCAGTCTGTGCTGCGCGACGCCATTCGCCACGAACGCCGCGTAGAGCTGGCACTGGAGCCCGACCGCTTCTACGACCTCGTGCGCTGGGGCATTGCCAAAGAAGTGCTGCAAGCTGCCGGAAAGAATTACCAGGACAAGAATGCGCTGCTGCCTCTGCCCCAGACAGAGATAGACAAATCGAACGGAGTACTGGTACAGAACCCCGACTATTGATACCCGGCCAAAGGAAACAGCCGACCCAATCAATGGCAAAAGGTCTATTTCATAACTTGCTTTCAATCAAAGCATTGCTACTGCAAAGAGCTGCAAACTTTTTGCAGTGGCACTGCAAAAGTGTTGCAGTAGCACTGCACAACAGTTGCAGTGTCGCTGCAAAGCAGTTGCAGTAGCGCTGCAAATCGTTTGCAGTATCACTGCAGAGAAATTGCAGCACCGTTGCAAAGAAGTCATAGCGCCACTGCAATAGAGTGACGGCAATCTAAAAACAATGAAAGGAACATACTTACAAACAATTAATTCAATATGAATATGAAGAAAATTTTCAAGAGAACAAGTCTGCTGCTCGCGACCGCTTTAATAGGCGTCACCGTGCAGGCGCAGAAGTCTCCGCAGGACATGGACCGCTTCATCGACGCACTGATGCGCCGGATGACTGTGGAAGAGAAAATCGGCCAGCTCAACCTGCCCGTGACCGGAGAAATCACCACCGGTCAGGCAAAGAGCAGCGACGTGGCCAAGAAGATTGAGCAGGGGCTCGTGGGAGGGCTTTTCAATCTGAAAGGAGTGGCCAAGATACGCGACGTACAGAAACTGGCCGTAGAGAACTCCCGCTTGGGCATCCCCCTGCTGTTCGGCATGGATGTGATACATGGCTATGAGACCATCTTCCCCATCCCCCTCGGCCTCTCCTGCACGTGGGACATGGCAGCCATCGGGCAGTCTGCCCGCATCGCCGCCATCGAAGCCAGTGCCGACGGTATCTCATGGACATTCAGTCCGATGGTAGACATCAGCCGTGACCCACGCTGGGGACGTGTATCCGAGGGTTCGGGCGAAGACCCGTTCCTCGGAGGTGCCATCGCCCGCGCCATGGTGTTGGGGTATCAGGGAAAAGACCTGAACGACCAACTGAAACGGAACGACGAAATCATGGCATGCGTCAAGCACTTCGCACTGTACGGTGCCGGAGAAGCCGGACGCGACTACAACACCGTAGACATGAGCCGCAACCGCATGTTCAACGAATACATGTACCCCTATGAAGCAGCCGTCCATGCCGGAGTGGGCAGTGTAATGGCCTCTTTCAACGAAGTGGACGGTGTGCCCGCCACCGCCAACCGCTGGCTGATGACAGACGTGCTGCGTAAGCAATGGGGCTTCAACGGTTTTGTGGTGACCGACTTTACCGGTATCTCCGAAATGGTGGAACACGGAATCGGCGACCTGCAGACCGTTTCCGCCCGTGCGCTCAACGCCGGTGTGGACATGGATATGGTGAGCGAAGGTTTCGTGGGCACGTTGAAAAAGTCGCTCACCGAAGGCAAAATAACCATGAAGACACTGGATGCAGCCTGCCGCCGCATCCTTGAAGCGAAATACAAGTTAGGGCTGTTCGATGACCCTTACAAATACTGCGACCTCAGCCGTCCCGCACGCGACATCTTCACGCGCGAGCACCGCGACGCCGCACGCCGGATTGCCGCCGAAAGCTTTGTGCTGCTGAAAAACGAACCTTTTGAGGGACAAGGCAAGAAGTCTTCTCGTCCCGTCCTTCCTTTGGAGAAGCAAGGCACCGTCGCCGTCATCGGCCCCCTGGGCAATACCCGCAGCAACATGCCCGGTACCTGGAGCGTTGCCGCACGCCTGGACGACTATCCTTCTCTGTACGAAGGATTGAAAGAGATGACAGCCGGTCGGGTGAACATCACCTACGCCAAAGGCAGCAACCTCATCGGTGATGCAGCATACGAGGAACGCGCCACCCTATTCGGCCGGTCGCTGGGCCGGGACAACCGTACGGATAAGGAACTGCTGGACGAAGCTTTGAAGGTGGCCTCCGGTGCCGACGTGATTGTAGCCGCCCTGGGCGAATCGTCCGAAATGAGCGGTGAAAGCTCGAGCCGTACCGACCTCGGCATCCCCGACGTGCAACGCACCCTGCTGGAGGCCTTGCTGAAGACCGGCAAGCCCGTTGTGCTGACCCTCTTCACCGGTCGCCCGCTGACGCTCACCTGGGAGCAGGAACACGTACCCGCCATCTTGAACGTATGGTTCGGTGGCAGCGAAGCGGCCTATGCCATTGGCGACGTGCTGTTCGGCGACGTGAATCCAAGCGGTAAGCTGACCATGACCTTCCCGAAGAACGTGGGGCAGATACCCTTGTTCTACAACCATAAGAATACCGGACGGCCGCTGGCTGCCGGCAATTGGTTCGAGAAGTTCCGTTCCAATTATCTGGATGTGGACAATGAACCGCTGTATCCCTTCGGATACGGCCTCTCATACACCACTTTCCAGTACAGCGACATCGCCCTCAGTACCCCGGTCATGGGGCAAGACGGCTCCGCCACTGCCGTAGTCACCGTGACCAATACCGGCAAGCGCGACGGTGCAGAAGTCGTGCAGCTCTATATCCGCGACCTCGTAGGCAGCATCACCCGCCCCGTACGCGAACTGAAGGGCTTCGAAAAGGTGTTCCTGAAAGCGGGCGAAAGCAAGACCGTATCCTTCAAGATTACCCCTGAGCTGCTCCGCTTCTACGACTACGACCTCAACCACGTGGCCGAGCCGGGAGATTTCGATGTGATGATAGGTGGCAGCAGCCAGGCAGAAAAGACAGCCCGACTGACACTGAAATAAAATAAAATATTTAATATTGCACTCTAAAAACAAGAAAACATGAGATATACTACTTTACTCCTTTGTTTTTGCAGCATTCTGCTCCTTGGCAGCTGCAAGAGCCAGCCCTCCGCACAGAACGGACAGCCGCTGGAAGTGATGACGTTCAATGTCCGCCTGGATATTCCTTCGGACAGTGTAAACAACTGGAATTACCGCAAGGGTGACGCCTGCCGTATGATAGCCTACTACAGCCCCGACTTGCTGGGCATGCAGGAAGTGCTTCACAACCAAATGGAAGACCTAAAACGCGGGCTGCCGCAATACACAGCACTCGGTGTGGGGCGCGACGACGGCAAGGAAGCAGGCGAATACTGCCCGATATTCTTCCGGACCAACCGGTTTACACTGGTGGAATACGGCAATTTCTCCCTCAGCGAGCAACCCGAAACTATCGGCATCAAGGGCTGGGACGCTTCCTACAACCGTGTCACCACCTGGGCGATACTGCAGGAAAAGAACAACGGACAAAAGTTTGTATATTTCAACACCCATCTGGACAACGACGGAAAGACAGCCCGCAAAGAGGGCGTGCAACTCATTCTCGACAAAATCAAGGAGATAGCACCGGACATGCCCGCCATCATCACCGGTGACTTTAACTGTACGCCCGGTGAAGAACCTCTGCAAACGCTGGAAAAGGGAGGAATGGAAAATGCTGCAAAGACAGCTGCCGTCACCTACGGCCCGTCCTGGTCTTTCCATGACTTCGGCCGCCTGCCGGTGGAGGAACGCGTACTGCTGGACTATGTCTTCGTGACCAAAGGCGCAAAGATAGACCGCTACCGCGTTATCCAAGACAAACCGGAGAACAGCTACCTTTCCGACCACTGTCCTATACTTGTTGAATTGACCGTGCAATGAATATAGATAAGTAAATGATAAAAAAACAAGTAAGCATTGGTACAATGAGAATACAATACTGTTTATTATTGTTCCTGCTGTTGCTCGGTTTCACGCAATGCAAAAGCCCCGCCGCCAAAGAAGACCGGCTGAGCGACGATGCCCTGATGGACACCGTACAGCGCCGTACCTTCAACTACTTCTGGGAAGGTGCCGAGCCCAACAGCGGACTGGCACGCGAACGCATCCACATGGACGGTGTCTATCTGGAGAACGACCAGAACGTAATCACGTCCGGCGGAAGCGGCTTCGGCATCATGGCTATACTTGCCGGTATAGACCGCGGCTATGTCACCCGCCAGGAAGGGCTGGAACGGATGGAGAAAATCGTCTCCTTCCTCGAAACCGCCGACCGTTTCCACGGTGCCTACCCGCACTGGTGGTATGGCGATACGGGCAAGGTGAAACCCTTCGGGCAGAAAGACAATGGCGGCGACCTGGTAGAAACAGCCTTCATCATGCAGGCGCTGCTCTCCGTCCACCAATACTACATCGACGGTTCGCCCGCCGAGCAAGCCCTCGCCGCCCGCATCGACAAGCTGTGGCGCGAAGTGGACTGGAACTTCTACCGCCAGAACGGCCAGAACGTGCTCTATTGGCACTGGAGTCCGGAATACGGTTGGGAAATGAACTTTCCCGTACACGGTTACAACGAATGCCTCATCATGTATATCCTTGCCGCCGCCTCGCCTACCCACGGCGTGCCTGCAACAGTCTATCACGAGGGCTGGGCGCAGAACGGGGCCATTGTAGCCCCCCATAAAGTGGAGAATATCGAGTTGCATCTGCGCTATCAAGGCACAGAAGCCGGACCGCTCTTCTGGGCGCAATACTCGTTCCTCGGCCTCGACCCCACTGGGCTGAAGGATGAATACTGCGCCAACTACTTCGACGAGATGCGTAACCTGACGCTTGTGAACCGTGCCTACTGTGTCCGCAACCCCAAGCACTACAAAGGTTTCGGGCCCGACTGCTGGGGACTGACAGCCAGCTACTCCGTCAACGGATATGCCGCCCACGCTCCCAACGAACGCGACGACCAGGGAGTCATCTCTCCAACCGCCGCCTTGTCATCCATCGTCTATACCCCGGAACAGTCGTTGCAAGTGATGCGCCACCTCTACGAGATGGGAGATAAGGTCTTCGGCCCCTATGGCTTCTACGATGCTTTCAGCGAAACGGACAACTGGTATCCGCAACGTTACCTCGCCATTGACCAGGGCCCGATAGCCGTCATGATTGAAAATTACCGGTCGGGGCTGCTGTGGAAGCTCTTCATGAGTCATCCGGATGTGCAGAAAGGGCTGAAGGAGTTGGGGTTCTCAACAGTCAGCAAGTAACTTACTATCATAAAAAATCCCCTTCTGAAACCCGTATCTCTCTATTCATCAGAGAATACAAGTTTCAGAAGGGGATTTTTAGCAATTCAACACCTTAAATCCCGTCCATCTGCATCCTAATCCTTTCCATCCCGGCAATCAGACGGTCGAGCCTTTGCTTGTTCCTTCGGATAATCCGGGGACGAAACACGAACCAGTTTAACCCAATCCAAAGAAGAAAAGTCGAATAAGCAACAATTCTGAACAATAACGAGCTTTCCTGAATATACTCGTACATATAGAGACCTATTCCCACAGACAACGAAATGAAATAAAAATTCATCAGCCTGGTTTGCATAAAGTTTTCCTTACGCTTCACGGTAAGCAGCTCATTCAGATACTCCCGGTTGGACAACTCCTCATCTACAGTTCTATATAAAGGAATCATCTGATGCGTGAATGCAACAACAGTACCCACAGCCACGATTGTCAAAAGAATACCTATCTTCGTAACCAGCAATTGCGGCTTAAAGTATATCCAAACAAACACAGCAAAGCAGATGGTCGACCATAAAACCACATTAAGAACTACCAGTTCAAGAGCCTTCTTTCTTTTGAACTGGCTCATCTCCTTGAATAATCCGGAGCAGTCAGCGGCTGGTACAGCCTGTTTACGCCACAATCCTTTTATGTCAATGTCATTCTTCATACTCTTTAATTTTCTTTGTCAATAATGCTTTGATTCGATGAATTCTCACCCGGACATTCCCTTCTGACAGACCGGTGATTTTGGCAATCTCGGCCTGCCTGACATCTTCCAATTCGAGTGAGATAAGGATACGGTCCATCTCCGGAAGTTCGGCGATGAGTCTGTACAACAGACGGAGCTGCGGCCCGATATCCATACATTCTTCTTCGGGCAGGTCAGCCGGGAGAGCAACCGAGAGCATACGGCTCTGCCGCTCCAACTGACGAAGGCAATGATTGGTGGCAATACGGAAAACCCAAGTACCGACAGCTGCCTCATTTCTGAATGATGACATTTTCTGCCAAGCAACAACAAATGTCTCCTGGGCCATATCTTGAGCCATACTATAATCATTCACATATCCCATGCACAGACGGAACACCTTACTCCAATATTCTCTATATATAGCTTCAAATTCCACTTGTCATTCTTTTACAAAGTCGGTTACCTCATTCAGGAACCATTCCCTATCATCAAACATCACAAAATGCAGTCCCTTTCCGGCATACCTTACCCGCACTCCATACAAATTCCGATACTGTTCGTTTACAATAGATGCTATATTCTTGAAATGCGGTTCCAGCAGAACCAGAGCCGGAACGGCAATCTCTTTGATTCTCTCCCTTAAATCCGTGTTTGCAAAGTCACAATACATCGTGGCATACGTTCTTCTATCAGAAGCCACACTCCACCCCACGATTTCATCAAACTTCAAGGAGTCCGTCGTCAAGCCTGCCACACTCATCCGCTGCATCCTAACAAACTGTTCGTGCTCCATGGAAGTCATTCGAGCAATCATATCAGAACAATCTTTGTCTACTATAGACTTAAAATCAGGGTTGGTTAAAGCCATCAAACAAGGCAAAGCATCCACTATAACAATCTTTCCAACAAGTGTGGGAAAATCTGCTGCGACAGCAAGTGCCAGCCCTCCTCCCATACTGTGTCCTACGAGTATGGGATTGTCAATCCCTTCTTCCCTAATAAATGCCGCAATCTCGTTTTTCCAGCCTTCAAACGATGGATTTTCTTCCGCTGGAACACCGGCAAAACCTGCCATAGTCAATATGTAGCAGGTATAATGCGGTTCCAATTCCACCGCTGTCTCCCTCCAGACATCTCCCGAACTTGCAAAACCAGGGATAAAGATTACCGATTTCCCGCCTACACCCGATTTTATCACTGAAAAAGAATAACTTCCTGCAAAAGAGCAGACAGAAAATAAAAACAATACTGAAGTCAAAAATAACTTTTTCATCACTGTACATTTTTTTAATTCACCCTTTAGATACAGAAAGCTTAAAAATGTTACAATGCCTATCGCCCTATTTTCCGTTTATTCGACTTATACCATTAACCAGGGCAGTCACCTCACTAAAAAATGCAGGTGACCGCCGCCTCATCCTAATGACAATGGACGGAACAGTCACCTGCCTGACATATCCATAAATGTATTTACAACTTATTCACCGCCGCCACCGGAACCGCTGCCACCGCTCTTCACATCATCATTGCTGATAGTGCGCGCAGCCTTTTTCACGCTTGCCTTCAGCTCGCCGATACGGTAGCTGACACTTATGCCGAAGCGTTGGCGGCTGTACTTATAGTTGCTTTCACGTATAAAACCGTTGCCTTCGGTGGTGGAGCTTTGGTCCATATACTTCTTGAAGAAGTTGCTGGCAAAGGCAGACAAGGTGAGGCGCTTGTCCAGGAAGGACTTGTTGACGCTCAAGCCATAATCAAAGAAGCTGCTGCCCTTACCTTGCAGCATAATCCACGGCGTCTGTCCGAAGACATTCAGACTGATGCGCCAGTCATGGGGCAGTGTCTGCTGTGCACCGCCGTAGGCAAAGAGGCTCCAGCCATCGTTACGCATGCCTTCACTGCCCTCCAGATAAGAGTAATTGCCGCTCATGTTCATGTAGATACGTGTACGTGGAGTGGCATTCCAGTTGACGTAACCGTTCACACTGGCATAACGGGTCTTACCGATGTTGGCATAGGTAGAATAAAGCACATCCTTGCCCGTGGGGTTCTTCAATCCCTCAATCTCCGTATCGGGCATGAGCCTTGTCACATTCTCGATACTGTTGTTGGTAAACGAGTAGCGGGCCGAGATATTGATGTTGAACTTCTGTGTGAAGTTACTGTAACTCAAGTTGAAAGCATGGCTCTTCTCACTGTCCAGCTCCGGATTACCCTGGCTGATATAGGAGGGGTCCGTATCATTCAGATAAGGATTCAGAGACCAGATTCCCGGACGATAGATACGCATGTTGTACCCCAAACGCAGATTGGACATATCCGTCAGCTTGTAGCCGATGGAAGCGGAAGGCACTACGTCGTCAAAGTTCTTTGTGAAATCCTCGCCGCGGCCCACCAGATACTTCACATCTTGGATGGTATGCTCGTAGCGCAATCCCAAACGGCCCGAAAGTCTCTTCACCTTCAGTCCATATCCCAGATAGGCGGCGATAATATCGTTCAAATGCTTGTAGTGCGAGCTCTGGTCCTTGTTGTATTCATACTTTCCGGTATCGTCCGCATCAAAACGGTCGTCTTCGGAGGAGTTGTTGCGCAGAATGTACTTGGCACCTGCCTCCAGTGTATGCAGCTTGCCGATAGGCGTGGTATAGTCGGCCTGGAACGTATGCTCCGTGGTATTCTGCTCACCGTCGTTATGCTGGTTCTTCAAGCGGTTCAGATAGTCTGCCCAATCGGGGTTATAGCCATTGTCTATTTCATATTCCGTATAGGAATCCGACGTTTGCGGACGGGTGTTTATCTTGTAGGAGAACGTCAGCATGCGGTCCTTGACCTTGAACAGACGCTGGTAGTCGATACCTCCGTCGATGGAATACCAGGAAGACTTGCTGCGGTTGAAGGCAGAGTAGCTGTAAATGGGAGCAGCGTTTATGTTCTCCGGAAAAGTAGCGATGTAGTCCGTAGAGCCGTTACTCTTGTTCCCGCCGCCCCAAAGTCCGAAAGACATGGTGACCAGGCGTAATGTATCTATTTCGTAGCTGGCCTCCATGCTGCCCGACTGGAAAGAACCGTGTCCCTTGTTGCTGCCGTCATAGTCCAGATTGGAAGAATTCTCCGTAACAGCTTCCGGTGTCACGTGCTGGCTGCCGCTGCTGTAGTTGCGGGGCTGGTCGTTGTAATTGTAATTGTAGCGGGCGCTGACGGTCAGCTTTCCACTCTTTATGGTACCGAATGCCCCGCCGCCTGCACCGCGGTTGCTGACGTTGGCACTGAACGTAGCCGTATAGCCTTCGAGTCCGCTGCCCACGGTGACGATGTTCAGAATACCGCCCACACCTTCGGCGTCATACTTGGGGCCGGGATTGGTTATCACTTCAATATGCTTGATACTGTTTGCAGGCATACTTTTCAGCACTTCCGTCGGGTTGTTGCTCATCATGTTGTTGGGCTTTCCGTTGACATATACCTTGAAGCTGCTGCTCCCGTTCACCTGAATATTGTCCTCGCCATCCACCGTTACCAACGGTACCTTGCGAAGCATTTCCAGCACGGAGTTCGACTGGGCGTCAGGGTCGTCCTGCACATTGTACTCTATCTTGTCAATATCTGCCTTCACCAGAGGCTTCTGCGCCACTACTTCCACCTGCCCCAGCTCATTGGAGGCATCTACGATATACAGCGTGCCGAAGTCCACCAACTTCTCCCCTGCCTTCACAGAAAAGTCCTTCACGATGGGAGTACGTCCCACAGAAGTGATGGTCATCACGAAGTTGCCCGTACCGGGTACTTTCTCCTGGAACTGGCCTTTCATGTCCGTTACCAGCATTTTCAGCGCCTTTGCAGGGGCCTCTTTCTTCACGATTTTAATGGTAGCATAAGGTTCACCCTCCTGGGTGAGTGAGTCAAGCAAAATTCCTTTAACCTGGAAAGAAGTGTTTGCCGTGTTTTGCGCTGCAAGCAGTCCCGAAATCATCAGCATCCATAGCAGCACAGTCCATTTTGTTCTCATTGCGTTTTTATATTTAGTGAGTATTCATGTTTATTGTCTTGGAATTAGACGTTTCCCGTTCGAGTTTTGTCACAATGAATTCGGCAAAAATAGCCCCTTTTTCATGCATTTACGAGACTTTCGGAGTTAAAAAAGCAAAAAGAAAGCAATTTAGAGAAAATAGAAGAAAAGTAACAGACAGATATTTGCGGCAATAACAGAGCCGAATCCCCCCAATATCCACGGCCGCAAAGGGCTTTTTCCACCGGCAAAGAATAACGCGTAGCACATGTTTACCGCTATATTGCTGACAATAGCCTGCATGCTGCAAGCCGTAATCACCAGCACCGCCACACTGCCCGTTCCTTGAAGCAGGTTCAGGATGAAAGGAGTGATGTCACTGAAGCCCGAAATGAAAGAGAGCAGGTTCAGCCCACCCGTACCGGCATACACCAGCGTATAGTGTGTCAAGATAGTGAACACGACAAACAGCATGGCAAAAATCAGCGCCACTTTAAACTCCAACGGATTACTGCTGTCCTCGTCCTCCGTGGTCTGCGTGCCGTCGTCCACCCGTTTCCGCTTGGAATGCAGATACCATGCCACGGCTGCCGTCACCACCGACATTATCAGCAGGTAGGGATAAATGGCCAGTAGCGTCTCCCGGCTGAAAATACCTATCAATATCAAGAAACGGAGGAACATCATGCTGACCGCCAACAACATGGCCGCCACATATTCGGGAGCATCCTGCACAGAAGCCTTACGGCTCTTTCGCGCCAGTACGGAAATGGTAGCCGTGCTGCTGTACAAGCCTCCCACGATGCCCGAAACCAGAATGCCCGACTCATGGAAAACGTAACGCTTCAACAGATAAGAAAGGTAGGAAATGCCCGATACAACCACCGTGGCCAGCCAAATACTGTATGGCGTCAGGTTGATGCCGGGAATAAGATTCTCATTGGGCAGCATCGGCAGGATAATGCCGCTGATGGCAAGGAACTTGGCAAGCGTAATCATCTCGTCGTTCTTCATGCGCTGGGCCAGTTCCGTGAAGGTGTGTTTCAGCTCGGTGAAGAGCAGGACGGTCACTATGACCATGACGTAGAACCACGACGGCTGCGTGGCCACAATGGGAGCAATGCAGTAGGTGATGAGTGCAATAATGATGGTGGTTACTCCGAACACATGGTACTGTGACTGCTTCACATAATAGTTCAGTCCGAGCAGCAGTCCCAGAATGGCTCCTCCTCCCATGAACAGACGATAGCCCGTAGGGTCGAGGATATAGAGCAGATAGCCCAGAATGCCTATAAAAGTGAAGGTGCGGTCGGTACCGAAAAGCGTAGTTTCCCCTTCGCGCTTCAAGCTGATTTTACGCTGTGAAAGCCCGATGAGTAAAGAGAATACAGTGACCAAAAGGAAGGTGACCAGTTCTCTTGGCAGGTAGTCGTAAAGTTTCTCCATGACTATTAAACAAGTACGGCATACAATTGGTTTGCTACCACGTGGTGAAAGGGTGTTTCATCAGTTGCGAGTTATAGTAGCGGACATCTCCCGTCACCTCCCGTCCGATGAATGCAGGTTTCACGAAAGGCTCGTCTTCCGAGGAGAGTTCCACCTCGGCCACAGTCAGTCCCTCGTTCTCGCCATAGAATTCATCCACCTCAAAGACGTGCTGTCCGCTGCGCACCAGGTAACGGGTCTTGTCGATGATACCCGGTTCGCACAGCTTCAGCAATTCCCGCGCTTCGCACAGCGGAATTTCCTTTTCCCACTCGTAGCGGCTCGTTCCCGATTCATTGGATGCACCCTTGATGGTGAGAAATCCCCGTTCATCGCGGATGCGCACCCGTACTGTCCGTCCACGTGCACTGCTGATGTATCCTTGTACGATACGGCTGTGTGCATACGCTTGTGGCTTGTATTCTCCCGTCACGAGGAATTTCCGTTCTATCTCCTGCGGCATGTCGTTTCCAGTGATTTTATCAGCCCCAGTAAGAGTAAGCCACAAACATGGCGATGACCAATACAATGGCTATTACTCCCATCGTCATCATCACTTTCTTGGCTTGTTGCTCTTCCTTCTGGCTATGCATTGCTTTCTTTTTACTTTTTCCCATGGTGTGTTTTATAGTTTAAAGTTCAACGATGAACAAAGTAAGAAGAAATTCGGGAAGAATGCAAATGAAAGGGAGAAAATTTATTCGCCGCTTCCTGCAAACTCCATCAGGTAAGCTTTGATAAAGCCGTCTATCTTTCCATCCATCACGCCATTCACATCACTGGTCTGGAAGTTGGTACGGTGGTCCTTCACGCGGCGGTCGTCGAAGACGTAGCTACGAATCTGGCTACCCCATTCGATTTTCTTCTTACCGGCTTCCACCTTTGCCTGCTCGGCCATGCGGTGCTGGAGTTCCTTGTCGTAAAGCATGGAACGGAGAAGACGGAGAGCGTTCTCGCGGTTCTTGGGCTGGTCTCGCGTCTCGGTATTTTCAATCAGGATTTCTTCCTCTTCGCCCGTATATGGATCCTTATACTGATAGCGCAGACGGACACCGGACTCTACCTTATTGACGTTCTGTCCACCGGCACCACCACTTCGGAAGGTATCCCATGACATGCGGGCAGGTTCGATGTTCACCTCGATGGTATCATCTACCAAGGGAGTGACAAACACGGATGCAAAAGAAGTCATGCGCTTGCCTTGGGCATTGTAGGGCGAAACACGCACCAAGCGGTGTACACCGTTCTCACCTTTTAGGTAGCCGTAGGCATAATCGCCGGAAATCTCGATGGTACAAGTCTTGATACCTGCCTCATCTCCTTCCTGAAGGTTGGCGATGGTGGCCTTATAGCCGTGAGTCTCGGCATAGCGCAGATACATACGCATCAGCATGCTTGCCCAGTCCTGGCTCTCCGTACCACCGGCACCTGAGTTGATTTTCAGCACACAGTCCATCTGGTCGGCTTCCTCTCGAAGCATATTCTTGAGTTCGAGAGCCTCGACAGCAGTGATTGCCTTGACATAGGCATCGTCCACTTCCTCTTCAGTCACCAGTTCGTCTTTGTAAAAGTCGAAAGCCAGTTGTACCTCATCGGCCAAGGTCTTTACCTCATTGTAGCCGGAAATCCATTGCTGCAAGCCTTTCACTTTCTTCATCTGAGCCTCGGCAGCCTTCTGGTCGTCCCAGAAACCGGGAGCCTGGGTGCGGAGCTGCTCTTCTTCCACTTGTATCTTCTTTCCTTCAATGTCCAGATAGCGGTTCAACGCCTCGGTACGTTCTTTGATATCTTTCAGTTGTTCTGCGGTAATCATATATGCATTTACAATTTAGGAAGTGCAAAGGTATAAAAAAACACATAATTCCGCAATTGTCAATCCAATAAGTAATACTAACAGCAAATGATTTCACCAGAACACCCTAAAGATTTATTCAAAAAACAAGGTGCCGAAAAAGGCCGGACAGTGAAACATGGGGTGTTCCAGCCGGATAGGACTCCAAGAAAGGAAATGGGGAGTCTGGAGCTTGTCACCACACTTGTAGAAATTCCCTCTCATTGTTTTCCCATCCAGAGAACCGACGGAATGCTGGAAGAAAGCAGAAACGGGAATAACCATGACCAGTTCCCAGCTGCACTCGCCCAAACGTTCCTCGAAAGGTTCGCCGCCCAACGAACTCCAACGTTTCACCATGCCCAGCACCTCCTGACTCGCCGTGGGACGGCGCTCATTGACTGCACCTCCCTGAATCAGTAGTCTGCCGACGCAGTTACATTCGAAATTGTAATAGCGGTCATCACCTTCGGGAGATACGAAGAATTCCACACAAGCATCCTCCCATACCCGGCCATTGTCTCCGGAAGCCACTGCACGCACACTGGCTTCCTTCACTTTGTAGTGGAGCAGGATTTCGCGCCCCGTATGGGCTATGCGGAAACTCACTTCCGGCTTATAGGGGTAATCTTTCCAGTTGACCACATCAAGGGGCTGAAACTCTATCCCGTTCCCGTCCAGCAAGGACGGCACAGCCCCACCTTCCGGTGAAGCCGTACACATTACTTTCTTTACGGACAAGCTCTTTCCACTCTGGGCATTGCAACAAACCATGCCTACCATTGAAAACACCAAGAGCAGAAGGAGTTTGCTCCCGTAATCTCTCACTATCATAAAACGTCCTTTCATTTCTTATTAGTAGAAGCCTTGTCTGCTACTGCTACATCCCAACCGGAAACAACGTCGCCGTAAAGATAGAATGTCACGTCAAAAGTAGTCTTGCTATTCTCATCCACCACTTGGTAGCAGCGTGTCGCGTCATAGGAATCCACCTCCTTGTACTCGCCCAATGCCAGCGGAGCCGGCTCTTCCTTGCCGGCAGCCTTGGCTATGATTTGCTGCATGCGTTCCTGCATCAGCTTCATAATGCCTTCATGCTTGAAGGGGTCGGGATCCGCCACTTCGGGATGGGTAGCCTTTATCACCCCGCCATTGGCGGCACGCACGACTCTGACACTGTCCGTATAAGCCTTGAACTGCCTCTTCACCTCCGGAGAACGCAGTCCATGAATGGTAAATACGGCAATTCCCTGGGCGCCGTTGTTGAGAGCGGCATCCATGCATTCGAACATCATCGGGCCGTCGGTGGCGGTCATGCCGCAGTACAGTGTAGTCATATCGTTCTTGTCGCGTACATTCTCAACCGTACAGTCGGAAATGAAGCTGGCATCGCCCGTATAGAAGGTATGGTAAACCATCGGGAACACGATGTCGAGATTCCATTTGCCCCAGTCCTGGCGCACCATGCGTGAAGCCATCTTCGGGGTGGGGAACGGGGAGGCAGCCATTGTCTTGCCGTAGGAGTGCACCACTTCGGCAATCATATTGGCCACTTCGGTTATCTGGTCGCAACGGAACTGGCGCCACTTCACATCGAGGGAAGGGTCTTCCTGCTCGCGGGGGTCATAACCATGCTGCTCCTTGAACAACCTGAGCATTTCCGGATGGTAACCGTAATCCCACGCAGCGTATTCACGGTCCTGCACAATGCCATAATGGGGCCACAAGGTGGTGGGAAGCACCACATCCACAAAACGATGATAGTCGATGGCAATGCCATTCAAGCCTTCCACTTCGCAGTAGGCCTTGATTTTTTCCTTGATGAACTCGCGGACTTCGGGCAATGCCGGGCAGAGAAACTTGTAATAGCCTACATAGGCGGTAGTGTCTGCCAGGCTCTTGCCGTTACGATTCACGCTGAACCATTCGGGATGCTCCTTCAATATCTTGTCACGGTCGTGTTCCAGATTCATGGTCCATAACCAGGCATACACTTCGATTCCGTGTTTATGGGCAACCGGTATGGCAGCCCGGTAATCGTCGGGAGTCGGCGCATTCAGCATAATTCCATCCATGCCGATGTCGTTCATCACTTGGCAGATGGAGTCGAAGTTCATGCCGGGACGATAGTCCAGCCACGTCCAGAACATGGGATATTCCTTGGTTGTTTCCTTAGCTCCCTGCTGGCACGAGAACATGCCCAGCGCAAGGAACAGCAGCAAGAATGCAGGTAAAAAGCTCTTTTTCATTCTATCTAAATTTTAAGTTTAACATGCAGTTTTTCCATCACCCACGTAACGCCGATTACCACAAAGGCAAAACAAAGGCAGTTGACCAGCCCCATGAATCCATGTGTGAACCAGTCCGGCAGGACAACACCGGTCACATCAGCAAAGCCATAGAAGACATAAGGCACCAGATAAGTGGTCAGCGTAGCCGTTCCGGCAGGGCGTATCAGGTTGAACCAACCTGTGACCTGATGGCTGACCAGATAGCCGAGCAGTGTGTAGAGCCCCACGGAAATGGCAGTCACATAGAACACCCAGGGAGGAGTACCACCCATCTTGGCCACAATCCAGAAATGGTGTGTCCCAATTCCGACCAGCAGAAGCAGAACGGCAACCGTCAGCCCATTGCGGAGTTTCCAGCCGTCACCCTTGCCGGCATAGCGGGCGCTGAGAATGGAAAGGATGACACCTCCCATTGTAAATGCGGGCAAAGCCCCGTTGCCGATATGCAGGATGGACAACATGCCCTGATAGAAGTTGCGTTCGGGAAAGGCAAGGATAGCCTCACCACCAAAGCCCTCGCGCAAAGGCGTACCCAGCAGGCATATCAGGATAAAGGCACCCCAGGCAGGCAGCAGATACTGCAACCGGTCACGGCTGAAGATATAGATTACGGCACATACCAGATAGGTCCAGCCGATGGAGCCCAATATTCCCCAATAGGCACCGAATACACCTCCCTGCGGATTGCGGAACGTGAAGGCAAGGTAAAGGAGAACCAATACTCCGATTATTTTAAAAGCACGGAAAAGGTTCTTCTGAGTGCCGGAAGCCGGTTTCGGATATTGGTTCC
>OGGK01000783.1_pt1 | contig 26638 bp, 16 predicted proteins | sample 1571171 | NCBI WGS metagenome assembly OGGK01 (sample SAMEA2581958, study PRJEB24529) | metagenome | biome: Human gut stool | place: China | collected 2011 | reverse complement strand
CGATTGCAAGCATATTTTCCTATTCCGAGGCCGTCTTCTTTAACCACGCCAGGCGTGCTTCCGTTAATTCTTCCACATCTTCCGGGTGGATTCCGACTGCCGCATAAATTTTTTCATGGCTGTCTGCAAGAGCTACGGACTGTTCACATCCCGCAAAGCTGGCGCCGACATTGATAATCGTATCAATATCATTTGCAAACATTTCATCAAAAAGCGCTTCGCGGTCTTCTCTAAAAGCTTCGTCATCGTAGTGTGCGTGTGTTTCAAATATTTTCATCATTTTATTCTTCTCCGCTACTGTTTAAAAATGCGTTTAAAAAACTGATACAGTCCGTTTTCCCATACGGAATCCTCGTGTCCCGCACCCTGATAATAACACCGCCTAGCGGATTTCGCTTCCGGCAATCATGTCCTTATCTACTGTCAGTACAGATAAGTTGTCCGCATCATCGGCTGCTGCCAGAATCATGCCCTGTGATTCTACGCCGCAAAGCTTACACGGCTTTAAGTTTGTAATCACGGCAACCTTCTTGCCAACCATTTCTTCCGGCTTGTAATACTTTGCAATACCGGATACAATCTGGCGCACTTCATCGCCGATACGGATTTGTGAAACCAGCAGCTTCTTTGCCTTTGGCACCGGTTCACACTTTAAGACTTCACCGACACGAATCTGAATCTTATCAAAGTCATCAATGGTAATTTCCGGCTTTTCTTCTACCTGTGGGTACTGCACACCGCCTACGGCTGCTTTCTGTGCTGCCTGGATTTCTTCTGCCTTCTTTAAAACTTCTTCTAAATCCAGTCTTGCAAACAGAATTTCCGGCTTGTCCGTTACCTTGACACCGGATGCTCTTAAACCGAACTTGTCTAAATCATCAAAATCACGCACACCGTCTTCTGCATTTTCAGGATAAAGCTGTGCAAGGATTCTCTCTGATGTTTCCGGCATAAAGGATGTTAAAAGGTTTGCACCGATTGTAATGCTCTCTACGAGGTTGTAAAGTACTTCTGCCAGTCTGTCCTGCTTTGTTTCGTCCTTTGCAAGCGCCCAAGGCATGGTTTCATCAATATATTTATTACATCTCTTAAATAATGAGAAGACTTCTGTAATTGCATCGGCTACGTGCAGGGTTGCCATCTTTTCCTGTGCCTTTGCTCTTGTTGCAGTCACAACTGCCTTTAAGTCGTCATCGACTTCTTCGGTCACACCGGTCTTTGTCACAACACCGCCAAAGTATTTATTGGACATGGCAATGGTTCTGTTGACAAGGTTTCCGAGTGTATTGGCAAGCTCGGAATTTAAACGTTCTACAAGCAGTTCCCATGTGATAACACCGTCATTTTCAAAAGGCATTTCATGAAGCACGAAATATCTGACTGCATCGACACCGAATAAATCTACAAGGTCATCTGCGTAAATTACATTTCCTTTTGACTTACTCATCTTGCCGTCACCCTGTAACAGCCAAGGATGTCCAAATACCTGCTTTGGCAGCGGAAGGTCGAGTGCCATCAGCATAATCGGCCAGTAAATGGTGTGGAAACGCAGAATATCCTTTCCAATCAGATGTAAGTCTGCCGGCCAGTATTTTTCAAATAACGCATCGTTGTTACCGTCTACGTCATAGCCCAGTCCTGTGATATAGTTTGAAAGCGCGTCAATCCATACATAGATAACATGCTTGTCATCAAAATCTACAGGAATACCCCACTTAAAGGAAGTTCTCGATACACATAAATCCTGTAAACCTGCCTTTAAGAAGTTGTTCATCATTTCATTCTTTCTGGATTCCGGCTGGATAAATTCCGGGTGTTCCTCAATATGCTTGATTAAGCGGTCCGCATACTTGCTCATCTTAAAGAAATAAGCTTCTTCCTTTGCAGGCTGTACGGGACGTCCGCAGTCCGGACACTTGCCGTCTACCAGCTGTGATGCCGTAAAGAAGGATTCACAAGGTGTACAATACATGCCTTCATAATGTCCCTTGTAAATGTCACCCTTATCGTAGAGCTTCTTAAAAATCTTCTGCACCTGCTTTTCGTGGTCTGCATCAGTGGTACGGATAAATTTATCATAAGAAGTATTCATTAAATCCCAGATACGCTTGATTTCACCGGATACACCGTCTACAAATTCCTTTGGTGTCACGCCCGCTTCTTCTGCCTTTAATTCAATCTTCTGTCCGTGTTCATCGGTTCCTGTCTGGAAACGGACATCATATCCTTCCTGTCTTCTGAATCTTGCAATGCTGTCTGCAAGCACGATTTCATAAGTATTGCCGATATGCGGCTTTCCTGATGTATATGCAATTGCCGTTGTCATGTAAAACGGTCCCTTATTCTGTGGCATATTATTTTCTCCTTTCAAATCTCCATTGCGGTGCATTTCCCCGCATTTTTACACATAGACTAATGATAGTGAAATTATGGTAAGATGTCAAGTTTGCAGCCCCGAAAAACAGTTGACTTCTTTGTCATATTCATTGATATCAAGTATAATAACTTCATCGTCAGTATAATCATTTTAGTTTTATGGAGGAATCCCCATTTATGAACAAAAAACTTCTATTTTTTAAGAAGACAGCGGCACTTTTGCTTTGTGCGGTTCTTTTGCTGCCGTGCAGTGCCTGCTTTAACTCTCCGGAAGCCAAAAATCCCGGCAATGATACCGGACAGATTACAGACAGCCCGCATTCTGAAACCCGTAATGAAGCCTTCAATGACTATGTAAACCGTCTTTTTACGGAAACCGTCACAACAGATACCATAACCCTTCATTCCTACATGGAACATCCGTCAGACTTTGGCATTGACAATTACGAGGTCACACTCGGACGGTATGACCTTGCCGGTCTTGACAATACATCTGATATTACCGGTAAACTCACGGCTCTAAAAAGCTTTGACCGCACAACGCTGTCCCCAAAACAGCAGATTACCTACGATGAACTGCTTATTTACCTGCAAAATGAACTGGAATACTCGGATTTATTCCTTTTCCAGACCAGCTTATGCACAACGACCGGTTTTCACGTACAATTTCCGCTGATTCTCGCAGAATACACTTTTGAAGAAGAAAAAGACGTCAAAGAATACTTAGCACTTTTAGAAGACTCGGACGGCTATTTTCAAAGCCTTGCCGATTACGAAGCCCTGCGCAGCCGGAACGGTTATTTTATGGAGGATGCGCTTGCCACACAGATTGTCGGAGAATGTGAAAATTTTATCGAAAGTGCCGGCAGTCCGGACAGCTATCTGATTACGACTTTTGATGAAAAATTAGATGCTTTAACCGGCATTTCCGATGCCGATAAAGCGGCTTACAAAACTGCCAATCAGGCGGCAGTCACCGGGCATCTTATAAAAGGCTACCGCATTTTGACAGACGGACTCAAAAAACTTACCGGCACGAACCGTTATCAGGGCGGTCTTTGCAATTACCCGGACGGCGAAAAGTATTTCCGGTATCTTTTAAACCATTCGCTTGGCTGGTCAAAGTCTGTCGATGAATACAATACGCTGCTGGATAGCTATATCCGCTCCAACCTGTTGACAATGCAGACACTGATGGCAAAGGATTCTTCTCTTTCCAGCCAGTTTAACAATTTTTCGTTTTCCATAACCGAACCGGCAGCGGTCCTTACTGATTTAAAGACAAAAATTGCTGCAGATTTCCCGCAGGGACCGGATGTCAGCTATGATATTAAATATATTACCGAAGCGCTGCAGGATTCGGTCAGTCCCGCCATGTACTTTCTGCCACAGCTGGATAATCTGAATATTAATTCTATCTATATTAATCCGAAAGGCACACGTTCCTCACAGCTTTATCCGACACTGGCACATGAAGGATATCCGGGGCATTTATATCAGACTACGTATTTTGCGGATTCTGACCCGGACCTTATCCGCTATCTGATTGCACCGGACGGTTATGTGGAAGGCTGGGCTACATACTGTGAGCTTTTTTCCTATTCGTATGCCGACACCGGAAAACCCCTGCTCAACACGCTTGCACAGGCAAATTACGCCACAATTCTATGTCTGTATGCGAAATGTGACCTCGGAATTAATGCCCTTGGCTGGACGGAAAATGACGTAGCTTCCTATATTGCTGATTTTGGATTTACAGACAAGAATGTTGCGCATGAAATGTATCTGTCCATGGTTTCCAACCCCGGCAATTACTGCAAATATGTGCTTGGCTGGATTGGATTTTCAGAATTAAAAAAAGAAGCCCGGGCGCAGACAGGTTCCGCGTTTTCCAATCCGGACTTTCACAAATATATTTTAGATATGGGGTCTGTGCCGTTTGATATGCTGTTTGACCGCTTAGAGGACTGGTGCAGTGTGCAGTCCGCACAGTAAGCCATACAAAGCTTTAATGCCGGAAAAGTTTTATCACACATTGTCAATGAAACTTTTCCGGCATTATTTTTTAGTAATATCTGCCGCCTGTACAGCACAATCCGCTGCCGCACAAATTACAGCACATATTTAATAACAGAAGTTTTACACAAAAATCACACGTGCCATTATCTGCGGAGGAACGTCCGTATGCCCTGCCCTGTCCGGCATACCACTGACCGCCGCTGACTAACTGGCGGTAGAGCATCTGATACTGCATATTATCCGGGTCCATTGCCACTGCACGCTGGGCGTGTTCAATCGCCGTTGCCTGTTCACCCTTTCCGGCATGTGCCTGCGCACTGTAAAAGTACCAGCGCCCGTCACGGTCTTCAATTCCGTCAAGCACATTTAACGCTTCAGCAAAGCTGCCGCTTCTGATATAATTGGCGGCAGCTCTTAAATAATTGCTGTTCTTGTCATCTGCGGTATTCTGCCTGCTTTGTCCGCCCTGATTATACCCGTAGCCAAAAGGGCCATACCCCCAGAATCCGCCAAAATCACCGAAATCGCCATACGCACCCTGCCCGCGGTTCTGCGCATCTCCGTCATAGCCGTAGCCGCCCGCATTGTAACCATAACCGCCGGAAGCGGCATTTTCCTTTTCTTTCATAATCTGATTATACGCCTGCTGGACGGTTTTAAACATTTCTTCCGCCTGCGCTTTATTCGGATTATTGATATTGGCATCCGGGTGGTATTTCCGGCTCAATGCCCTATATGCTTTTTTAATTTCCTCATCGGAAGCATCTCTTGATACGCCGAGAATTTTATACGGATCTGCCACTGTTTTCTCCTTCTTGCTTTTTAACTTTTATTCGTTTTTCCTTCGCCGCCTGAAACCTTATCCAGACACCGGAATACAATATATTCCTTAAAAGCTGCGCTTCTTCCACTATCGGAAGCCGCTCAAATATCCTTACACAGTCTGCCATCATGGCATTTAATATACTTTCACAATAAGCATCAAATCCCGGCTGGTCCACATGGGTACAAAACACATTATACCGCCCGGCTTTTATATCTTCCTCTGCATCTTCATACGCATCACACAGATAAATAAACTTGCCTAACTGGTATCCCATTTTCTGCAGTTCTTCTGTCCACTCATCCTCTTTCATTGCCATGACAACGGACATCACTGTGGCAAAATAGGACGCTGCGCGGTCGATATTTTCTTCTCCCGCTTTTTCTGCAGCCGAAAGCCCGGAAAGTGCCTGCCTGATTGCTTCTGCTTTCTGCGGATATTTTCCGCAGATTTTTTTTACCTGCCCTTTTAAAAGTCTGGAATAGGTCAGTCTTGTAACTTTCTTTTCATCTTTCCAGTCATCCACACATTTATAATATGCCATCAGCACATTCATATCCGCAACATACGATGTCACTTCATTTTTGCGTACCGGATGTTTTGCCACAGGATGTATGATGCACCGTTCTTCTAAATACGCTGTCTGTGGCTCGTAAAGCCCGGTGAGCAGAATCACCAGAAACGTCATATCATAACTCAAAGAAACCTGCCCCCGGATACCGTACTGCTCTCTTAAAATGTCACACAGCCCGCAGTAATAGGAACGGTATCTGTCATATTCCTTAAACTTTAATTCCGGTTTGTTGACAATCACATATCCATACATGCCGAGCGGTTCCTTTTCCTTTAATTTTTCTGTAATCTTTCTATATCTTTCTGTATCTTTTTACGCAAAAACCGGAGTACCGCTTCTTTGTACTCCGGTCTGTGCCTATCATATAACAAGTTTGATTTGCCGTCAATTCGTACAGAAAAGAAATTATAAAATCTTTATAGATTCTTTACGAATATCCCCTTTGGATTTGCCATGTCTGCATTATTTATAGGAAACAGCATTGCCTTTACCGCATCCGCCGGATTTGCGAAATCATTTTATCAATCTGCCGCTCATACTCGGAACGGATGGTTTTAATCCTGAAAAGCGGCAGTCCGATGCTTTCAAACAGCTCATTTTTAAATTTATCAGTCTGTGCCGCCTGTCTGGTTTCATGGGATGAATCGTCTAATTCAAGCCCCGCCTTAATATGTAAATCTTTATCACAGATTAAAAAATCAACATGTCTGGATTTGATATACCCTCTGTATTTTCCGATATTTTTCGTTCCGGTAACGGATATAAAATCCTCCAGACGTACTTTGGGACATATCCGCAATCCGTTTTTTGTACATTTTTCTTCTAATATCTTATAAAATGCATATTCTGTCTTTGTCAGCAGAAACTTCTGCCGGTAAGGATACTGCCGTCTTTTATGGCGGCGGTAAAGCAAAAGTGCAGCCACTGCTGCTGCCAGCAGGACTGCCGCAATCTCTGTCTGTATCTTCATATCTTTCTTTTTCTCCATTTCTGCCGGTAGTCCACAAACCGGAGCTTTTCCGTTATGCAATAAAATTTTCGGCAATTCCTGTAATTGTATAGAAAGAATGTGCAAAGCACATAAAACAAAAACCGCAACCTCCATACAGAAGTTACGGTTCTTTCCTTAGTGCGCCGCCAGGGGTTCGAACCCTGGACACCCTGATTAAGAGTCAGGTGCTCTACCAACTGAGCTAGCGGCGCTTATTTCATTCACTGGCTTGTTTCTCTCAAGCACAAAAGGTATTATACGAAAGAATTTTATAAATTGCAACCCTATTTTTGTATTTATTTAAGAACAATTACGCTTTTTTTACAGTTTTCTTAGATTTCTAATACTTTTCCTATCTTTTCCTATTGCTTCTATATAATAAAGAACGTATAATTTTTATAAGAGCAAGCATTCCAAAGACATTCGCCCACATAAACCTGCTTATAAACGTGTGAATGCCTTTAACAAATATAGATGACAGATAGGAGTTACTATGGAAAATCAAGATAAAAACCATACCGATGAACCCATTCCAAAAAATCATTTCACACCGAACAGCCGGTATTTTACGATTTTAGTCTATGCACTGGCTTTTGTTCTGGGTGCGATTTTAATTTATATTTTTATCGGACATTTTAATGTGACACTGCGGCTGATTGGACAGATTGCGCATCTGCTTTCTCCGTTTATTACCGGCGCTTTTATTGCATTTGTTTTGTATCCGCTGGTGCATCTGCTTTACCGGGATGTCTTTACCAAACGTTTTAAGATGGCTGTGCGCCCTGCAAAAATGCTTTCTATATTAGTATCCTATCTGCTGGCAATCGGTATTATCACCGTTCTTCTGGTATTTATCATTCCGCAGATATACGAAAGTCTGAGTGATTTAACACAGCTGCTGCCGGTATGGTATAACAATGCCGTTGCCTTTTTAGAACAGTTTGAGGAAACACACACAGCACTTTCCTTTATTGATTATAATATATTAAATGAAAAAATTTACTCCGCCCTGCCTAAAATCGTAGATTATCTGACCGGCATTATGACTAATATTCTGCCTGTTATTGTTTCTGCCTCCATGGCAATTGTTAAAGGCATATTAAATTTTGTTATTGCAATTATTGTGTCTGTTTATATGATTTCAGACCACAAGATTATTTTTTACCATTTTAAACGGCTGATGTACACGATTATGCCAAAGCAGACGGCTGATACAACACGCAGTATTCTACGTGAAAGCGGTAATATTTTTTCCAGCTTTATTATCGGCAAAGCAATTGATTCCCTGATTATCGGTATTATCTGTTTTGTATGTACAACAATTTTCCATTTCCCATATGCCGTGCTGCTGAGTGTGATTGTCGGTATTACCAATATTATTCCGTACTTTGGTCCGTACATGGGCGGTGTTATCGGCGGTGTCGTCATTTTGATTGTCAGCCCCGTAAAGGTCATCTTTTGGGCAATTTTAATTTTAATTATCCAGCAATTTGACGGTCTGTATCTGGGTCCGAAAATACTTGGCGAAAAGACCGGACTGCGCCCGCTGTGGGTTATCTTTTCCATTACCATCGGCGGCAGCTTATTCGGCGTTGTCGGTATGTTTTTAGGTGTTCCGTGTGTTGCCGTACTAAGCTATATTTTAAATCTGGCAATCGAACATTTTTTAAAAAAGAAAAATATTTATATTACGCCGTATGACAATACGGATGAAATGTAATTTCCGCAGAAATACTTTTGCAATAATAAAAGCCACAGGAAGCGGTTTCCGGGTGTTTGTCCCGCAAGCCTGCTTTCTGTGGCAGTTTTATTTGTTTATGTTATGTTTACCGGTTTGTGTTTTTCAAGTCAGACATTTACTTTGAAAAGGAAGCACCCAGTGCTGTATTTTGTGTACCTGCTGTATACAGCGGGCTGTCACTGCTTACTTCATATAAGCCGGAAAGATTTATGCTTCCGTCTGCATTTCTAAAAATGCTGTGATAATCTGCAATATAAGCACCGGTTGCAGCACCATAGCCCGGAATCTGTGTACTTACAAAATCCGATGCGCTGACTGTATAATCTGCGCCTTCGCTTCCGCTGTACTTGGTCTTTGCACCGTCTGTACATAACCAGTTATTTACCCAGTATGTACCCACACCTTTATAGTGATATAATGTATGGCTTACAGTGCCTAAGAACTGGTCTGTTGCCGTAGTCTTTTTCTCTGCAAAGGATAACAGATTGGTATAGGCTGCATCCTTTGATGTTCTGTAGCACATATAATTTGCCTTTGCGGCATTATACATACCGTTGTTTACAGAAGTACAGTTGGTCAATGTCACTGCACCGCCGTTTCCGTTGTCTGTAAATCCTGTTGCACCGTTGTTAAATGCAAGGCAGTTGGTAACAACATGCGGTGTCGGGCACTGCTTATTGCTTCCGCCCAGTTTAAATCCGTTCATATCGCCGTTTGCAGAACCTTCGCCGTTGGTTAATTTACCGTTACCGAAAGCTACACAGTTTTTAATTGTTACAACGCCTGTAGAACCAGTTGCCGGCTTTGCGTATAAATCCCAGCCGTCATCGCTGTTGCAGTAAGAAATACATCCGTCAAAGACATTTCCTTCACCGCAGGTCAGCTTTGCTGCAAATCCATCTGCATTTTCACAGGTTGCTTCATCTTTGTTATCAAATGCCGTACAATTTAAAATGAGGTTGTTCGACGGCCATAAGTCAATCGTATCGGCAGAAGTGTTGTATCTGCTGATCTGAAGACCGGAGTCATGGTTTGCATAGAACTGGCACAGTTCAATGATATTGTTATCACCGGATAACAACATACCGTTATCGCCTGCATTGCAGATATCAATATCGTAAAAATGCCAGTAAGAACCGTCTAACACGATTCCTCTGTTGCTTCCGAGTTCTGCCATTCCGCTAAAGTCAATGGTAACTGTTCCGCCGTTTATGCTGCTGATGGTTTTATAAGCGCCTTCTGCCCCGCTGTTGCTCTCGGCAATTACGATTGGCGCACCATACAGTTCATAAGCCTTATAAGTTCCTTCTTCCATCCAGATGGTATATCCGGCTGAAATGCTGTTAATCGCTGTCAGTAAATCCATCGGCGCATTCTGTGTACCGGCTGCTGTTGACTTTCCGGATGGAGATACGTATAAATCACACTTTGTCTGTTCCGGTTCTGACGGAGTTGTCGGTGTTTCCGGTTCAGACGGTGTTGTCGGCTGCTCCGGCTGTGTCGGTTCTGTCGGTGTCACAGGTGTTGTCGGTGTTTCTGACTGCTGTGAAACAGACATATAATACAGATTACCTGTACTTTCCTTTGTAATTTCGTGGCTGCCTGCCTCAATTTCAAGACTTAAAATACCGTCTGTCAATGTGTAAACAGTTCCGTCTACCTTGATGTCACTGCTGTTCTTCTGATTGAAAACCAGTACCAGTTCTGCCTTGGCTGTTGTTGTAAATGTAATCTTTGTCTTGCTTTCAATCTTTAAGCAGGTATCTAACGAAAGTCCGTTATAACTTACTGTGCCCTTATTGGAAGAAAGTTTACCGGAAATCGTATAGAAATCACTGCTTGTTCCGTCCGTTGAGAAATTATGTACCTTTGCAGTTGTTTCTGCCGGTGCTGTTGTCGGAGCTTCTGTTGTACTTTCGGTTGCCTTTGTTGTAGCTTCCGTAGCCTTTGTCGTGCTTTCGGTTGCTTTGGTTGTAGCTTCCGTAGCCTTTGTTGTGCTTTCAGTTGCCTTTTCGGTTGTGGACGGTTCTACATCTACACCTTTATAGCCGCCGATTGCAAGGACAGAGGATTTGTAATTAACAACCTTTGCCTTTAAAGCTGTATCAACGCTGTAATTGGCATCATCGGATTCCTGGAATGTCCAGTCAAAGTCACCGCCATTCATACGTCCTGCATATTTTGTAACAATTGACGGTACATCCTGCGGATCATCAATATCTTCTTCTGCTACGCCTAAATCATAAGCACTGCTTGTATCAAAGTTATTGTACGTTGTTGCACCCGCAACGGTCTTATAAGAAGATGGCACGGTTTCTTCTCTTGAAGAAGCAAGATAAGCATCAAAGCTTACTGCATCTGCCTTGGCTGTTCCGGCATCGGAATTGGCATAAATTAAGCTTGAAGCACCAACTGTAATGTTGTTGTATGCCTTAATCATACCGCCGTTTTCACCTGAAAATGTACCCTGTCCTAATGCATCTGTACCCTGCATTGAACTCATCATCGGATTCTTGCAGTTTCTGTAGTAGTTTGCTTCTACAAATGCAGAGCTTCCCTTGGTTGTTCCGACACCGTACTTGGCATTGCCATCAAAATAATTATTGTAAATATGGACTGAGGCAACTCTGATTCTCGGATGACGGGAATCAGAATGATCAAACCAGTTATGATGATACGTTACAAGAAATTCTGCGCTGTCACTCATACCGCATAAAGAGCATTTTCCGGAATCCCAGAAATGCACATACGATACGGTTACATTGGTAGATGCGCCCTTAATATCCACAGAACCATCACCCTTTGCCTGGTCTGAATCACCACCTGTTGAGCCATAGAAAATATCCATATTGTGAACCCAGATATTGCAATTCTTTGTATCTAAGGATATACCATCATCCATAAATGCCATTACTGCAAAATTTCTGAATTCCACATTTCCACTGTTTCTTACAAGAAAACCAAATCCCTGAACAGCTGCGTCTTCACCGACACCTTCGATTGTGATATTCATTTCGGTGTAAGCACTCTTACCCTTCAGCTGAATACCTTCTGCTGAACTTGAAAAATGGTCTACATCATCTGCCGTAACACAGCCTACGATACGAAAATCAAGCGGCGAAGTATCTTTTGTTCCTGCACTCTGCTTTGCATCTAAAATTGACTGGAAACCTGTTACTTCCTTGCCGTTTACTACAGCCGTACAGGTCTTTGCTGTTTCCGGTGTCACATAAATCACCTGTGCATCCTTCTTTAATGTACCGTCATCATTGTAAGCACCTGAACCCGTCTGAAACTTTGAATTTTCAGAAAATGCAAAGCCGCTTCTGTCGTACTTTTCAACCTCTAATGAAGAAGTTGATTCAGAAACCGTCTTTCCATCCTTTAATACGGCTGTTACCTTCATCACATAGCTGCCCTCTTTTAAACCGAGTGCATCTGCTCTCCAGTAATCTGCGTACTGACGGATTAACGTATCGTCAAGCTTCTCATACGCATCATCTGATGCGGAAGCCTCCTTTACATATGCGACATAGCCTTCTGCATTTTTAACAGGCTGCCATTCCACATATGCACTTTCCAGCCAGCCGGACTGTTCTGTCAGTGTCAGACCTGCTGCCACCGCTTTTACTTTTCCTGCAAAAGCCGGTGTCACTGCTGTTATTACCATGGCTGCCGTCAGCACATAGGAAAACAGCTTTTTGACTTTGCGATTTGTTTTCATTTTCATAAACACCTTCCCTTCGTTTTAGTCATCGCAAGGGTAATGGTAGCATACTCTTATTTTTATGAAAATGAGACTTTTGGCATATCTTTTGTTAATTTATTGTAAATCTTTTCCTATATTCTGTATCTTTTGACCGTTTTTTCTGTATATTTTTCAAAATTTCTTGTATTGTCATCTGTACATTTATTTGTATTTACAGCCCGGACGGGTATTTACCATTTTTTTGACCTCATTCCAGCTTCTGCAAAAACGAAGCAGTTTTTTATTGACTTTTTTTCTGCAATACGCTTCTCTTGAAAGGCTGTTGAGCCATCTTGACTTACAGACACGCACTGTTTTCACGCTCCGGTTTCATGTTCTTTCTATATTATATGATATCAGGGTGCTATGTGCCAGTGGCACATGTTTAGCGTCAACCAAAGCGTAACGTAGACGTAGGAGTGCGTAGCACGGAATCATCCATAGATATCATAGTTGAGGGCTTTTGCCCCCGATATCATTATATGCAGTATTACCGCTTGGCAATCAGTTTACAGATCGGATTGCCCGCCTTGGAAAAACGTTCCTCATATTCTGTCATGACGTTTCCTTCATTTAAAGCTGCATCGTGGTGTAAATCATATGTACAGGCTGTCAGTTTCCATTCCGCCTCTTTGACTTCTTCCACGGAAAAATCAAATAAATCCTTGTTGTCTGTTTTAAATTCGACCTGTCCGTCCTGTTTTAAAATGACGTTATACCGCGCAAAAAACTGGCGTGAAGTCAGACGTCGCTTTGCATGTCTGTCCTTTGGCCACGGGTCTGAGAAATTCAGATAAATACGGTCAACTTCTCCCGCACCGAATACTTCGCAGATATTTTCTGCATCCATTCTGATAAAACGCAGATTCGGCAGCTGCAATTCTTCCTGTTTTTCAACGGCACGAAGCAGCACGCTGGAATATTTTTCGATTCCTACATAATTAATATCGGGATTTTGTGCGGCAAGTGTTGAAATAAACCTTCCCTTGCCCATGCCGATTTCAATCCGCACCGGGTTGTCATTGCCAAACACTTCATGCCATGTGCCTTTCATGCCTTCCGGTTCTGTAAATACATATTCATTTTCTACCATCACTTCCCTTGCACCGGGAACATTTCTAAGTCGCATATTTATTTCTCCTAACTGAATGATTTCGTATATTGTGTGCCATGCGGGGATGATTTGTGCAAGCACAGTTCTGCTCTCTACCCGCACTCGCAAATTCGCGCTGACGCAGCCGCTCTACTCGAACGCTCGCCTTCGGCTTTGCTGGGTGTTGGCTTTATTCGCCGTGCTTGTCCGGGAAAGCTTTCTGCTTTCCCGGACTGTCGGGCATTCGCCCTATCGGCTAAAATCGTCTAAAAGTGCTTTGTGCAAGCACAGTTCTGCTCTCTACCCACACTCGCGAATTCGCGCTGACGCGCTCTGCATTCTGCTTCGCAGAATATTCGCTCGTTAATAACGCAAGAAAAGGAAATGTCTGCTTCGCAGCCGCTCCCTTTTCTTTTGCGTTTATTATATAATATTCCCCTATATTTACACAACTACTACTTTACAGAAAGTTTTTCTTAGCGTAAACTAGTAATTAAACGATTTTAATTGAATTTTTGTTATATGGAGGTTTTTATGCGCAGCAAATGGATTAACAGGGTGCTGTCTGTTGCTTTACTTTTTACAACATTGACCACTTCGGTTTCTTATACATTTACAACAGCTTATGCAGAGGAGGCAGGGGCTTCTACACAGCAGTCTGCACAGTCTGGGGTTTCATGGCCGGAGGCACCGGAAATTTCGGCGGGGAACGGGATTTTGATTGATGCCGATACAGGGGCAATTCTTTATGAAAAAAATGCCTATACCAAGTGTTATCCTGCAAGTACCACAAAAATTTTAACCGGTCTTTTAACCGTGGAAAACTGCAGTATGGACGAAACTGTTACTTTTTCACGTGCCGCAGCCAATTCGGTTACATGGGAAGATTCTAACCTTGCAACAAAGGTCGGCGAACAGTATACGGTTGAACAGGCTTTGTACGGACTTTTACTGTATTCCGCCAATGAAATTGCCTATGGTCTTGCAGAGCATGTCGGTGGTTCTTTGGAAAATTTTGTAGAAATGATGAATGCCCGTGCAAGAGAACTGGGTGCGGTAAATACCCACTTTGCCAACGCAAGCGGTCTTTATGACCCGAACCATTATACAACAGCTTACGATATGGCAATGATTGCCCGCGGCTGTTATAACAACTCTACTTTCGTCAATATTGATTCGACAGAAGATACGTACACCATCGGACCTACAAATCTGACCGGTGAAAGCCGTACTTTCCGTCACAGACACCAGATGTTAAAAGGCCGTCCGATGTATTATGAATACTGCAAAGGCGGCAAAACCGGTTTTACGGACCAGTCCGGTTTTACACTCGTAACCTTTGCGGAAAAAAATGATATGCGCCTGATCTGCGTTGTTTTTAACTGTTCCGATTCCAATATCCGTTTTACGGATACACGGACACTGTTTGACTGGGGATTTGATAACTTTAAGAAAATTACCGCTTCAAGCGATACCATTTCCTCTTATTTTTCGGGTTCAAATTATTATCAGTCTGCTGTATACAGCCGCTATCCTGAAAATTTCATTCTGAGTGCTTCTACGCTGACCATTCCAAATCATGCGAATGTAAGCGATATTACGCTGGCGGTCAATGAAAATTACACGCCGGAAGAAATTGACAATGCCTATACAACAGGGATCCGCTTTAAATACGGCGATAACACGGTTGCCACTTCTTTACTGACATTCAGTAAAGGCACGGCACACACGGATAACCGCCTACCGTATCTTTCACAGGATGCTGATACTGAAACGGTTCAGCCGCGCTGGTGCTTTTCTATCAGCATCTGGGTAATTGTGGCAGTCTTTGCCGCCGTTGTCATTCTTATCTGCTTCATTAGGGATTATCAGATGTCCAGACGCCGCAGCCTGCACGCACGCAGACACCACAGACGCCGCCGGTAACAGCTGTAAAAAAATATTCAACCAGCTTTATTAAACCAAAAAACTCCTTACAGGGTGCTTAGCCTGTAAGGAGTTTTTTGGTTTTTCCGATATACTTTTGCATTCCGCAAATATCTTATTGGATTTATCTTGTATTTGTCCTGTTGTATATCGTATTTCGTATACTGTATCCGCTATACGGTATATCCTCTGTTTCCCGATGTGTTTTCAGCGATTTCGGTTGAAGTACCCATATTAGAATACGTCAGTCCCGCATAAACCTGTTCGGCATTGCGCATGACCGGACCGGTTGTATCCTGTCTGCTGACCTCATAAAATGACTTCCGAAGCTTTGAAAGCATGGAAAGCACTGTATCCAGTACCGTCACATCATGCCCTGCATCTGCCTTTACAAGAAAACGCATCATGGAAACATATATTTTAAACAATTCCTTTGAAATATCATATTGCATATCCAGACTGCTTTCCAGCTCATCTACGACACGCTTCGCCCGCTTTAAGGACGCATGATATTCATCATCGTTTTTCTCCCGGTACGCCGCCTGCGCATCCTGCACCGACTCCATTGCAATATCATATAAAATAACAATCAAATCCGACTTTGATGCCTGTGACACCCGGTAAGAATACGTTTTAATCGAATCACTTTTCATAATCTGAAACCTTCTTACTGAAGAATCTGAAGTACGGTTGACGGTCTTTCATTGGCCTGGGCCAGAATAGAAGTTGCCGCCTGTGTCATAACATTTAATGAAGTGTATTCTGTCATTTCTTCTGCCATATCTGTATCGGTCATGGTTGAAATGGCTGATGTCAGATTTTCAGACGCTGTTCCTAAGTTGTTGGTTGTATGCTCAAAACGGTTTTCGTAAGCACCCATCTGGGAACGGACACGGTTTGCATAAGCAACAGCCGTATCAATGGTATCAATGGCTTCACTTGCCGTAACCGATGTCATGACATTTAAATTTTCTGTTCCGAGCGTATAACTTGTAACTGCCGGAATGTCTATCAGAATCACCTGATTTTCATTGGCACCGACATGAACGCTCATCGTTCCCACATCTGTTACTTCCTGCGTAACCTTTGCAGTCTGTGTGCTTGTTGCCGTAGACTTATCATCTGCTTTTGCTGTATCAGAAAACTGTGTACCTGCCACATTTGACGGTACATCCGTTACAAATGTTCTGTTGTTGACATCCTTTACCGTTACTCTTGTGCCGCTTGTTGAAATAACTGCGCTGTCTGCAAATCCCACACGCTTGCCGTCATTGTCCAGAGTAAATTCGGCCTGTACGTCACTGCCTTCTGCATACATGCCACCATTTGTTGCTGCTGTGGCAATTCCAAGCATATTTGCTAACTCTGCATTACTGCATGTGATATTCATGGTTTTTGAACTGCCGCTTTCTTTTGTCATAAATACAATATTATTACCGGCATAGCTTGTCTGCGGTTCATAGCCTGCATAATCTGTGCCGTTTACCTTTGTATCGTTTGTGGCACCTGCCGTAATTGCAAAAACACGTCCGCCAATCTTATCCGCACCGTCAACCAGCTTACCCATAATGCCTGCGAGTGTATCTCCCTCGGAAATTTCAATCCCATAGCCGTTCATGCTGATTGTTCCTGCCTGCTCCTTTGTAACCGTTGCAGTATCACTCATGGTAACCGCACCGTTACCAACCACAATTGCCTGTCTTGCATCCTGTGTAATGGTAATGCCATAATTTCCGGCCACAAAATTATCCGATACTTCAATCTGATTGACACCTTCATAATTAGAGTAAACACGTCTCGAAAGATTACCACTGATTAAAGTCTGTGAATTAAATTCTGTGTTGCTTGAAATTCTGTCGATTTCTGAATTTAAGCTGTCAATTTCGCTCTGGATTGCACTGCGTTCATCAACGGAGTTTGTTCCGTTGGCTGCCTGTACAGACAGCTCCTTCATTCTGGCAAGCATGCTCTGGATTTCTTCCATCGCACCTTCTGCCGTATGCAGTACGGATACACCGTCTGCCGCATTGTTATCCGCCTGATTTAAACCACGCAGCTGTAATCTCATTTTTTCGGAAATTGCATATCCTGCGGCATCATCTGATGAACTGTTAATTTTATATCCTGATGAAAGTCTTGCAATCGACTTTGTTAATCTGTCCTGTGACTTCTGCAAAGCATTGTTGGAAACAATCGCAGAAACATTTGTAGCTATTCTCATTGTCTATACGTCCTTTCTGTTGTCTGAATAAAACATCTGTTGATTATATCGGTTTATTTCTAAGAAACCATAAGCCTGTTCCATAAAATTTCACATTTGCCGGTTTACGCTTATGCGTTTTCTGTTTTTCCCGCCAAAGCATATACTATCGTCTTTGCCGCCTTATACAGTTTATCGGATGCCACGCTTTCTGCCGCTTTATCATACGTTACACGGCGTACGGTACGGATATCCTGACAGTGGACTTCCACCTCTTTGAATCCGTTGTTTTCCTTTAGTTCTTCTGCCGCCTGCTCCAGTTTTTCGGAAAGCTTATCGGCGCTCGTATCGGAAATGCCGTATAATTCGGCGCTGTCACTGCCAACCTTTGCTTCTACGGAAACGGTTCCAAGCTCCTGCGTATTTAAGTGAACCGAAATTCTTCCCTTTTCTTTGGCATCCTGTACCAGTGTCAGGTGAATCATGCCGACACCTTCCTCTGTCACCATTGGAATCCGGTAATCATGTCTTTGGCTTAAATTGCGGATTAACCCGATTTCCCTGTAACGCATTCTCAAATCGCGGATTGTTTCGTAATCCTGGTTGTCATCTGCGGCAACTGCCGTTTCAAGGTCTTTTGCGGCATCCTCTTCCAGATCATCATACGCTGCTTCGAGTGCCTGTCTGTCACCTGACTTTTCTAAAAATGTCTCTGCTTTTGCAGTGTCTTTTTTATCTTCACCAAATACACTGTTATAATAGCCTGACTGCATAATGTGTTCCATTGCAAGCACCTGATTGACCGTTACCGGCTGTTCATTGTCTGTCAGTTCTTTGATAACCGCCTCTTCCATGGCAGATGAACTACGCAGTGTATTTAAGTATTCATCATAATAAGCCGCTTCTGCATCTTCATCATAAGCCGCCTCAATATCCTCGCAGAAGGCTTCAACCGAATGTTCGTCAATCGGCTGTTCCTGCTGTACTGTCTTTAACGACAGCGGTGTCACATGCTCCCCTGTTGTTTCAAATAAATTACCGAAATAATTCACCTTTTCCTGAATCTGTGGAATTGCTGCCTCATCATCTATCGTATAATCCATGCCTGCGGCACGTCTGCTGTTATATGCCTTGCACAGATTTTCCATGGTGATTTCTTCATTCTGCTTGACCAGTGTTCCGATTGCCGCTCCGGCATCCGGTGTAAAAAGGTTCATCATCTTGTAAATGCCGATAAACTGGTTTCTCTCCTGCGCACTGATACCGTCAGTCTGATCTAACTTATATAAAAAGCGGCTGTATTTTTCCTCTTTATCGTTATCCTGCTGTGCATTCATTTCCGTCAGGTATGCATTGACCGTATGAATGTCTTCTGTCATCGGATTGATATTTTCACGGATCATCGCAAGTGCCGTTTCCGGTTTCATATTCCGAATCAGATTTTGAAGGGTGCTGTGGATTTCCTTGATATTTTCAACACCTTCTTTTGTAATCTCCATCTGATTTTCCGCAAAAATACGTACTGCATCACGGTTTGCCTGTGTATTTTCAAGATTCAGTTCCTTTAAAATGTCTTCCGTGCTGGCATCTACGGCTTTTTTGAGCGAATCGCCAAGGTCCTTACGCACTTCTGTTCCGACTGCCCTGTATTCCTGTCCCGCCTGCTCAAACTGCTGTCTGAACGCACTTCCCTTCTGCGCAAAGTCGGCAATCGTCATCACTTCATTTTCGGCTTTTTCTTTGACAACCGCTCCCATCGATACATCCGGTGCATATTTAATATCATGCAGCGCGCGCTTGACCTGCATTACCGTCTGGTAAGACGATACAATCATATTCATTGTGCTGTCTGTTCCGGAAAGTCCTGCCACTGCGGCCTGTGTCTGACCTTCAAGGCTGTTCTGTGCTGCTCCTGCCGTTCCGGCTGTCTGCTGTGCCATACCACCTGCCGTATTCTGCTGTGCCTGTGAATCCTCAGCGTAGAGTGCCACCGCCTGATGATACGCATCAAGCTGTTCAATAAGACTTGCAATCGGCTCGGCATTTAAATTGACCCCCTGTTTTGCAAGAAACAGTCCGGCATCGGCAGTCATTAAAATACGAATCTGCTGTAACTGCTCGTAGCGGTCATAAACCTGCTCATTTTGATAATCCTGTACATTCTCCTGCACAAAATCCATGGTGCTTTCTTTGCTTCCAATCTCAAACTGAAAACGGTAAAAAGCCGCATCGACACTGTTCATTGCATTTCTTAAATTTTCAATATTAAATGTTTCATCATTTTCCGTTACATAGGCCACATGGCGGATGTCCGCATTATATACGGTACTGATTGCATCGGCAACCGTCTGATACGTTCCCGTACTGTTAATTAACAGCGTATCCGATGCATTCTCTCCCTGTGCCATACCGTTTACAATACTGCCAATCAGCTGTTTTAAGCCGTCCCCGGACTGTAAATCCGAAATATTTAAGCTGTCTAACTGTACTTTATATAAAATATTTTCTTTGGTGATTGGAATGTCATTTTCCAGTAGATTCCGTGCGGTTGACAGTGTTGCCCCATTGGCTTCAAGACCGGCGCGTCCGATAACCGCCGCCGCCTGCGGCATTAACTGCTGCCATTCATCTTCCGTTACCGTCACCTTTGCGTTCTGCTGTCCATGACTGCCCTGTGACTGCATATACTCTGCCTTGTATACATTATCAATTGTCGGTGCAAGCCGGTTTTTCACCAGATAATTTTTCGCTTCTCCACTTAAATCGGAAATCTGTGAAACCTTATCCACCGCGCCTGCAAGTTCTTCCACATTTTCCTGTGTTGCCGGAAGATTGCCTGCGCTCATCTGATTGGAGATTTCCTCTGCCATGCCCGTACTGCCGACAACCTGTTCAATCTCATCAGTGCTTAATCCCTCTCCCGCAAAATAAACTTTCTTGCCGTGTGATGCCAGTTCAATCTTAATGCGGTCCACGATACCGACCATTTCTTCCTGTGACAAATCATTCAGGTTAAATCCGTCCTCGTCAATCTTTACGGCATCTGCACCGGAAAGGCGCTGGAACAGTGCCTTTAAATTGGCTTTGGCATTGGTCGCGCTCTGCATAAGCTGTTCTTTGACATCATCGGTTTCCTTTAATAAAGAATGATATGTGTTCTGGTCTAATTCCTTCTGATTCACCTGCATACCGGATATCAGCACATTGGCAAAGTCTGCTGCCTTTGTGCTTCCCTCTGTCTGTGTATTGTTTTTTATATTAATTGATGCACCCTGACTTTTGTCGGTGCCTTTTGCCAGTTCTGATGCTGCAATTGTTAAATCCATTCTTTTCACCTCAAAAAAATACTATCTATAGACACACCGTCTTATAGATAGTATTTCGTCACATTTTTACATTTCATTTAGTCCGATTTAGGATTCCTCATAATACTTCATCAGTCCCTGTGTGCCTAAATCACCCATGCCTTTGTCTTCCAGCGTTTCATACATTTCAAGCACCGTATTTAAAACTTCCAGATTGACATCACGGTCTTTGGCTTCCTGCGCGGCAATCTTCATGTCCTTGATAAAATGCTTCAAGAAAAATCCCGGTGCGTAATCGTCCTTTAAAATCTTTGCGCCAAGGGAACTAAGCTGAAAGCTCGCCGCCGCACCGTCCTTTACGGAAGCGTACAGCTTATCCATATCAAGTCCTGCTTTCTGCGCATAAGCAAATGCTTCGCACACGCCGGACAATGCACCCGCAATCATAATCTGATTTGCCATTTTTGTGTGCTGTCCGCAGCCTGCGCTGCCTTCGTATACAATCGTTTTCCCCATGGCTTCAAAAAGCGGCATACAGACATGAAAATCCTGCTCCTCACCGCCTGCTAGAATCGAGAGTGTTCCGTTTTTTGCACCTGTATCTCCACCCGTAACCGGCGCATCCAGCGCGTGCTGTCCGTTTTTCTTTGCTTTTTCATAGATTCTTATTGCAAGCTGTGGACTGGTGGTCGTCATATCAATAATGTATGTACCGGCGGCGGCACTGTCAAGTATATTTCCTTCCGCAAAATATACTTCTTCCACATCCTTCGGAAAACCGACAATCGTAATCACGGCATCTTTTCCTGCCGCACAGCTTCCGATAGAATTACACCACAACGCACCCTCCTGCAATACATCTTCAACCTTTGCCTTGGTTCGCGCATAAATGGACACTTCAAATCCTGCTTTCATAAGGTTTCTGACCATAGATTTTCCCATAATGCCGACACCGATAAATCCAATTTTTTTCATGTGTATGCTCCTTTTGACCCTGATATCCTATTAGATCCGTGTTTTATTCTCAAGCTGCTTTGCCGTAAATTCATAAACCGCAATTCCATATTCCGGCAGATCAACCAGTACGGAATGGGAATATCCGTCGCAGTCCCCTTTATCCACAGTCAGCTGCTTTGCCTGCGTCTTTTCGTGGCTGCCCAGCACCAGACGGTACTTGCAGTCTGCCGGAACACCGACACGGAACTGTTTTCTTGCCACTGGCGTAAAGTTTAGTACAAACAACAGGTTTTTTTTGCCATCCGGACTGATGCGGATAAACGAATACACACTGTTGTCCACATCATTGGCATTAATCCATGCAAAACCTTCCGGCTTATAATCCGTCGCATACAGGCACGGATAACTGCTGTAGAGCTTCATGCACTTTTTCGTAAACTGCTGCATTTCCTTGTGGGACGGATCATCTAACAGATACCAGTCTAATGCACGTTCTTCGCTCCACTCGTTCCACTGGGCAAATTCCTGCCCCATAAATAACAGCTTCTTGCCCGGATGTCCGCACATATAGGCATATGCAAGCTTTAAGTTGGCAAACTTGCTTTCCCGGTCGCCCGGCATTTTACCAAGCATTGAACATTTCAGATGAACAACCTCATCATGCGAAAGCACCAGCACAAAATGTTCACTGTACGCATACATTAAACTAAACGTCATCTTGCTGTGGTTAAACTTTCTAAAATACGGGTCAAGCTTCATATATTCAAGGAAATCGTGCATCCAGCCCATGTTCCACTTAAATGTAAATCCAAGGCATTCTCCGTTGTCCGGGTCACCGCTGACCATCGGCCATGCCGTTGATTCCTCGGCAATCGTAACTGCCTGCGGAAAACGCTTGCGCATCATACTGTTAAAATGCTTTAAAAAGCTCATCGCTTCAAGATTGCCGTTGCCGCCGTATTTATTCGGAATCCAGTTGCCTTCCGTCCTTCCGTAATCCAGATACAGCATGGACGCCACCGCATCGACTCTCAGACCATCTACGTGGAACTTATCCACCCAGTACATGCCGTTTGCAATCAGGAAATTGGATACTTCATTTTTACTGTAATCAAAAACTTTTGTTCCCCAGTCCGGATGCTCACCCTTTCTGGAATCCGCATATTCATACAGACACTGTCCGTCAAATTCCGCCAGTCCGAATGCATCTTTTGGAAAATGTGCCGGTACCCAGTCCAAAATAACTCCGATTCCCTTCGAATGCATGTAATCCACAAAATACATAAAATCCTTTGGCGTTCCGTAGCGTTTGGTTGGCGCATAATAACCTGTTACCTGATAGCCCCATGAACCGTCAAACGGATATTCTGCAATACCCATCAGTTCCACGTGCGTATAGCCCATATCCTTTACATAGTCTGCCAGCTCCGGCGCAATCTCACGGTAATTCATAAAACCGTCTTCGGTGCCGTCCTCTTTCTTTTTCCATGAGCCGAGATGACATTCGTAAATTGCCATCGGACTTTCTAAATGATTTTCCTTTTTCTTCTTTTCAACCCAGCTTTTATCGGTCCAGTGAAAACCTGTCAAATCCGTAATAATAGATGCATTGTCCGGGCGAAGCTGGGCTTCGTTGGCATACGGGTCTGCTTTATAAATTGCTTCTCCCTGCGGTGTCACAATTAAGAACTTGTACATCTGACCAACCTTTGCACCCGGTATAAACAATTCGTATATGCCGCCGTCTGATACCGGTTTCATATCGTATCCGTAGGCTTTCCAGTCATTAAAATCACCGACTACAAAAATATCCTTTGCATGAGGCGCCCACACCGCAAAATAGACCCCTTCCTGTCCGTCCTTTACTGCCTTATGTGCGCCCATTTTGTTGTAAATCTCATAATGCGTACCTTCCCCAAAAAGATACGCATCCAGTTCTGTCATAAATACATCTGTTGAGTCTTTTTTAGCCATAAATATTCCGCCTCCGCCTTTACAAATTTTATTCTGCTGTCTGCACGTTTATGATTATTAATTGTACCATACTCTACAGATAAATACTATTTATATTTTTTTTGCTTTTTTGTACAAAACTAAAACTAAGTGTGCTATACTTTGGGAAAAACATATATAATGATGTATACAAAAAAGGAGTACGTATTACAATGATTTACAATTTAATCAGTTCTGATTTGATAAAAGAAGTTACTTTTATCAGTGTGCTGTTTGCATTTATTTTGACCTGCGCAGCCATTGCTTTAGGCAAGAATATCCTTCCGCGCGATGCCGGACGTGCCTATGCCATCAACGGTTCCAAATCCGTTGGCAAGCCGCGTGGTGCCGGAATTATCTTTATACTGACTTTCACACTTTCCTGCGTGTTATTTATCAAACTGGATGCGGAAATTATCATTTATCTGATTTTAACGCTTGCGGCAATGTTAAGCGGCTACTTAGATGACAGTTCTTCTTCTCCGTGGGGCGAATTAAAAAAAGGACTGATTGATTTTGTCATTGCCTTAATGGCTGCATTTACTTATCTGCATTACAACCCGAATACCTTTGAACTGGCATTCTTTTCAAAAACCGTAACACTGCATCCGCTGATTTACGGATTTTTAATTGTCGTTTTAATCTGGGTAAGTATTAATGTGACCAACTGCTCTGACGGCGTGGACGGACTGTGCGGCACACTTTCTGCCGTAACGCTTTCCACTGCTTACGTGCTGTTCCGTGTATTTGACATTGAACCGTATTTCCGTCATGCAGTGCTTTTAATGATTGTATGTATTTTAGGCTATCTGTGGTTTAACGCTTCACCGAGTAAATTGTTAATGGGCGATGCCGGTTCCCGTGCAATCGGTATTTTTATTGCATTTGTATTCTTAAAGCTGCACCACCCGCTTTTATACATTCCGGTGGCGATTATGCTGATTTTAGACGGCGGTCTCGGACTGATTAAGGTTTCGTTTATGCGTTTCCTTCATATTAATCTGATGAAAAATATCCGCACACCGATTCATGACCATATGCGCAAGAACAAAGAATGGTCTGACGCTCAGGTTGTCTTTCGTTTTGCGATTATCCAGATTGTCATCGGACTGGCTGTTATTTACGCGATTTTGTAGGCATTTATGAAACACTCAACCACAAAAACCGCATATTACCACCTTCCCGGCCTGTTTGAATTTTACGATTTATACAGTGTCTTTCTGCCGCTGTTTTACAGCCATCGGGAATATTTTTACGACTGGTGTGACATTGCTTCTGTCTACGGTGCACCGGCCGACTGTATCTGGGGCGGCGGACGTGTTGAATCGGGAAACCGGGATCCACGGGAAGTTTTTGCACTCATGCGGGAATACGGCATTTCCGCACGGCTTACCTTTAGCAACTCGCAGTTAGAACCCGTACACCTTGCTGATAAAAAATGCAATGCGCTGTGTGCCCTGCTCTCGGAAAATGACCGTGTACAAAACGGTGTGATTATTCACTCGGATTTATTACTGGACTACTTAAAATCACACTATCCAGACCTATATTTTGTATCATCGACAACCAAGGTTCTGACAGATTTTGCGGACTTTTTAAATGAAGTAAAAAATGATGATTTTCTGTATGTTGTACCGGACTTCCGATTGAACAAGGCATTTGACAGGCTCAATACTTTGCCGGATTTGCAAAAAAACAAGGTGGAATTTTTGTGCAACGAATGCTGTTTCTTTGGCTGTATGGACAGAAAACGCTGTTATGAAGCCGTAAGCCTTAACAATCTCGGCAAAGACTGTCCTGACCACCGCTGTAATGCACCGGATGCAAAGACTGGCTACCGTTTTTCCAAAGCCATGACAAATCCCGGTTTTATCGGGATTGATGATATTCAAAATATTTATCTGCCAATGGGATTTTCCAACTTTAAAATTGAAGGCAGAGGTCTGGGAAGCGCACTTATTTTAGAATTTCTTCTATATTATATGACAAAACCCGAATATCAGATTCATGTGCGGGAGGCTGTGTATCTGGATAATATGCTGGATTTGTTTTAGTGTGGCATAGTTTATATGCCACACCTATATCCACGCTGCTATCTTACTCCTGCTTATTCAACCTTCTCTGTCTTCTGTGTTCCCGCTCCTGTAACTGGCGCGCATGCAGCTTTTCGGCACCCGCATCGTCCGTACGCTTTAAAATTTTCACTGCATAATACTGCTCATCATCGGTATGTTTAATCTTAAAACGTCCTTTTATCAGCCCGTGTTCCTCACAGAAAAACAGACCGTAATACGTCTTTCCATTTGTCGCAAACCACTTAATTTTCCGCTCCATCGGCTTTCCGCACAAAAAGCAGTTGCAGGAGCGCACCCGCCTGTCATTTGCCGCCTTTTCCCGCGTATCAAATACCCGCGAAATATATTTACTGTAATTGCCGAAATTCATGCAGATTTCATCTTTGCGCCGCTTTGGCACGCGGTACGTGTCAATACTGTAAAATGCCCGCACCTTTTCAAAGTCCAGCAGTTTCATAAGCTGTGCCGTATACCGTGCATCAGACAGTGCCATGTGATACTGCTCCTTTTCCGCAATGCCACGCTGTTCGATTGCTGTCTGGAGTGCCGGTCTTTCTTTGCCATTTAAAAAACACAGACTGTATAATTTCTGTACATCATAGAATAAAAACGGCATCGGAAATTCCGCTTCTATGGCATAGTGATTTAAGTTACGCTGTAATTCCACCAGGTCCGTACTGCCCCAAGTGCAGAAAATGTAATCCTGTCCACACCATTCTAAAAAATCCAGTGCAGTATCCACAAAATGCTCCCCATCCGCAAGCATTTCCTGTGTAATGCCCGTTACTTCCCCGCAGACAGAATGAAGCACCGGATAC
>OGGK01000777.1_pt1 | contig 26730 bp, 20 predicted proteins | sample 1571171 | NCBI WGS metagenome assembly OGGK01 (sample SAMEA2581958, study PRJEB24529) | metagenome | biome: Human gut stool | place: China | collected 2011 | reverse complement strand
GACCATAAGAAAGAGCTGCTGCTGTAGGCTCGTTGATGATACGCTTTACATCAAGACCTGCGATCTTACCTGCATCCTTTGTTGCCTGTCTCTGTGCATCTGTGAAGTATGCAGGAACTGTGATAACTGCTTCTGTAACCGGCTCACCGATATAGCTCTCGGCATCTCTCTTCAGCTTAGAAAGAATCATAGCTGAAATCTCCTGTGGAGAATACTTCTTACCATCGATGTCTACCTTGTAATCGCTACCCATATGTCTCTTGATAGAAGCGATTGTCTTATCTGCGTTTGTAACTGCCTGACGCTTTGCTGCATCACCAACGACACGCTCGCCGGTCTTTGTAAATGCTACAACAGAAGGAGTTGTTCTTGAACCCTCAGCGTTTGTGATAACGACTGGCTTACCACCTTCCATAACAGCTACACATGAATTTGTTGTACCTAAGTCAATACCAATAATCTTACCCATAATATTTTTCCTCCTAATTATTATCTCTTAAAATATGCTGATTGATTTATTGTAAAAGGTTAATTTGCAACCTTTACCATGCTGTATCGCAATACCTGATCCTTGTACATATAGCCTTTCTGCATCTCTTCGGCTACAACGTTCTCTCCGTAATTCTCATCCTCTACATGTGTTACCGCATTGTGGTAATCCGGATCAAATGGCTTGCCTTCTGCATCCATCGGCTTTACGCCAAGTCCCTCAAGTGATACCATGAGCTGCCGGTAGATTTTATCGACACCCTGTTCAAATGCCCGGTCCATATCCTCTTCCGGAATACTGGAAAGTGCACGTTCCAAGTTGTCAACAACCGGAAGCAGCTTCTCTAAAACTTCCTTGGCTCCGATATCATACATCTTCTTGGATTCCTTCTCGTTACGCTGGCGCATATTCTCAAACTCTGCCAGCAGACGCTTATACTTTTCTTCGTTTCCGGCTGCCAGCTCCTTCGCTTTCTCAAGTTCCAGCTGAAGTGCCTTGCTGCCTCTGCGGTTTCCCTTGGATACCGGCTTCGGCTTTGCAGCTTCCACTTCTTCTTTCTTGTCTGCCGAAACAGTCTCTTCCTCGTTCACCTTCACGTCGGTTCCTTCTGTTACCGGAGCATCATCCACAGCCTTTACTTCCTCGACTGTCTCCGCTTCTTTATTTGCATTTACATTTGTCTTATTGGCCATTCTCATTCACCCCTTCGCCTTTCTTGAATATCTCATCGAGTTCAATTGTCAGATTCTTCAGTGTGCTGACAACCTTCTTATAATCCATTCTCTTCGGTCCCAATATTCCAATCGTTCCCTTTGCGCCTTCCGGCATCTGGTAGGTCGCTGTAACAAGAGAGCAATCTTTCAGGCTTGGTGTCTCATCTCCAATATATACCTGAATTCCGGATTCGTTTGTCTTTCCGGTCGTCTCTTCCAGCAAATGTGATACTTCATTTTTATCTTCCAGCTTTTCAAGCAGCTCACTCGTCTTGGAGATATCTCCAAGCTCCGGATACTTCAAAATGTTTGTCGCACCGCTGGTATAAACCTCAAGTTCCTGTGCCTCATGTATCGCTTCCACAATTCCCTGAAAGATCTGGTCTAATATCTCGCCATACCCTCCGGATTGCTTCTTCATCGCCTGAATCATCTCTAAATTGATGTCTTCTAAGCTTGCACCCTGTAAGAAGGTATTCAATAAGATATTAAATTTCAGAACATCTTCATTATCAAGGCTTACATTGATGTGAATCATCTGATTCTTAATAATGTTACCCTCAACCACTATGACGGCAAGAAGTGTTTTTTCATCAACAAGGGAAAGCTGGATAAACTTGACTGTTTTCTCATAATTTGGTGCTGTTACCATCGTTGCATAATTGGTATTGTACGCCAGTACCTTTGCAACCTGCTTTAAGAGCACCTCCATGCGATCCACCCGCTCTAACAGTGTGTCACGCTCCTGCTTTGCAACCTCTGCAAACTCTTCCTTTTCATCCATCAGCTGATCGACATAGAACCGGTATCCGGCATCTGTCGGAATCCGTCCTGCCGATGTATGCGGCTGAATAATGTATCCCATTTCCTCCAGATCTGCCATCTCGTTACGAATCGTAGCGGAACTTAAATTCAGATCCGTGTACTTTGAGATTGTTCTGGAACCTACCGGTTCCCCAGTCTCTAGGTAATTGGAAATAATGGCTTTCAGGATTTTTACCTTACGCTCATCTAATTCCATCTTATCACCTCTTTTATTTATTAGCACTCATGTCTATCGAGTGCTAACCCTATTGGTAGACTACCACTACATATAGTAAATGTCAAGGAAAATTATCATAATTTTGTGAAAAAATTGTGTATTTCCATGTATAAGAAAAGAGTGCGGAAAACCACACTCTTTAGGGGAGAAAAATCACGGATGATTGTAAATTTTATTTGTTATTTGCGTTTGGATTTTCCATCAATGTAACATCGACAGTTTTCTCCACATACGCATCGTCTTTCAGGTATTCATATGTGATTGGCACTGTCTCACCAACTGCATAATAATTCAGCTTTTCTGTCAGTTCCTCAGCACTGCTGATGGATTGTCCATCAATCTTTGTAATCACATAATTTGCTTTGATACCTGCCTTCTCAGCGGCACTCTTGCTTGCAACATCTGTGACAAGCACGCCCTCTGGAATACCATATGCTTCTGACACATCGGAAGATACGGTTGCACAGGAGATTCCAAGATAACCTTTCTCGCTCTCGTCAACCTTTTCACGTGTCTGACGGTTCATCAGATCATCCAGACGATCCTGTACGGCTGTAATTGGAATTGCATATCCCATACCTTCAACCGTTGTATCGGAATACTTCGAAGAGTTAATACCAATAACTTCGCCCTTCATATTCAGAAGTGCGCCGCCACTGTTACCAGGGTTAATGGCTGCATCGGTCTGAATGAGCGGTGTTGTATTCGTGCTGTTTGTACGATCCTTTGCACTGACAATACCGGTTGTAACGGATTGTCCATAGCCAAGTGCATTACCAATGGCTACGACCTGTTCACCGACCTTCAGGGAATCCGAATCACCAATCGTGGCGATCTTGATCTGATTCATCGTGGATTCCTTTATATCACTGAGCTTTACAACAACGATTGCAAGGTCCGTGTCGCTATCGGTACTCTTTACCTGTGCCTCGTAGCTCTCACCATCTGCAAACGTTACATTTACGGTTGTGGCATCACTGACAACATGGTTGTTTGTCACCATCAAAAGCTCGCTGTCATTCTCACCGATGATAATACCGGAGCCGGAGCCTTCTGCCTCATACTGCTGTGTATAACCAAACATACCCTGCTGCTCCACGATTGCCGAGATGTTAATGGCAACAACGCTTGGCATAACATTTTCTGCGATTGTGGAGACATCCATGCCATTTCCAACCGAAGCGGTTGATGTCAGGCTCAAAGACTGGGTTGTCGCTGCCGATGTTGTGGAAGCGACCTCTGTCGTTGTGTTTGTAAGTGCATCAAGCTTCTTGATCTGGTTTCCCGCGATTCCGTAGAATGCACCACCTGCAACACCACCAAATACGGCTGCACTTGCAACAACTGCCACACCCTTCTTCCAGAAGGTACGCTTGTTATGTGGCGTCTTCGGTGATTTTGCTTTCTTGACTCTCTGTTTCTTTGCTTTCTTTACCTTTGCCTTTGGCTGTTCTGCGTCTGCATTCTGGAAACCATTCTGATAATAATTGTTCTGTCCATAATTATATGCATTCTGATTCGGCTGCTGGTAATTGTTATTATAATAATGCTCGGTACCCTGGCTCATCTGCTGGGCACGTTCTGCCATCGCCTGCATATATTCCTGTGTACGCATATCACCATAGTAAGTACTTCCATACTGCTGTGCCTGTGTATAGGCATCCTCCTGTCTATGCTCTGCATGCTGTTCTGTTTGCTGTTCAGTACGCTTCAAATTATCCGTATTACCATCTCCGGTGTCATACGGTGTCTCCGCATGTGGTGTCTGATCCACATGTTCATTTTCTCTGTTATTCTCAAATTCATCCATCATATCAATTCCTCCATTCGACATAAGTTTTATTACTTATCTTTGTTATGGCTTAATCATAACCCCAAGCTATGGTTAAATTTTGAAGAAAATGTCAAGAAAATGTGAATTCCATTTATGGTGCCTGCAAACCTTGTTTTAGCATTTGCAGATTTTCTTCCATATAAGACAGGTATGTGCATCCTTTTTCTATGTCGTCCTTCGTCACGGACTGCATGGACGACAGATGCAGAATTTGGGGTTGCTTCTCTGCGGATTCCGCAATCGTATTCGCGAGGCTGTCGGTACCATTGTCCACCACATAGATGGCTTGCAACTTGTACTCCTGCAGCTTCTCCGCCAGATAGGTAACTGTATGCACACTTGCCTCCACATCTGCAGAACAGCCCGAATATGCGGCAAAGTAATGAATATCATAATCCTCTGCCAGATACAGGAACGGGAACCGGTCGCCGACCAAGATCGTCGTCTGTGTGGCTGCGTCCCGCATCGTCTGATAGTCATCATCTAACGCTTCCAGCTTTCCAGTATATGTTTTAGCGTTTGCCACATACTGTTTTGCATTATCAGAATCCAGTTCCGTAATAGCATCTGCTAACGTCTCGGTGCAGACGATTGCATTTTTCAGGGATAACCACACGTGTTCATCGTAATGGTCATCTTCTGCAGCATTCTGTCCATCCGTATTGTCTGCTTCGCCCTCTGCATGGTCTGCCGGTTCTGCTTCATGGTCATGGTCTTCATCGTCATGATCGTGATGATGGTGTTTTTCCACACCCTCTAACTCCACTTCATTTAACGCGCGGTTACCAACCAGATCTAACAGACTGATTGCAACAATATTTTCATTTCCGGACTCCACAAGCGCATCGCTCACCCATGTATCGCTCTCGCCACCGACATAGACTAACATCCGGCAATTCGCGATCTTCATGATATCCTGTGCACTTGGCTGGTAGCTGTGTAAGTCCACACCGTTATCGACCAGCATCCGGCATGTAAATGTATCTGTGTCTCCAAGGATTTCCCGCACCCAGTCATACGCCGCAAAGGTCGTACATAGGATCACATTTTCGTCTTTGTTCGCCATTTGCACCGGCTTGGCACACCCGGAAAGCAGGGACAGACAAAGAACAAGAGCAATCCCGATTGATTTTAAATGTCTGTGCTTCATCATCGCCACCTCTACTCTCTGTGCAGTGCGATTCCGATGATGCTGAATATCACAAATAATACGATGTCAATCGCTACGATCGTCGCACTGACCGGTGTCGATGCCGCGATGGAAATGAGGATTCCCACGCCAGAGGATACCACACCATACACAGCAGAACAGATAAACACACTCTTATAATTCTTAAATACACGCATTGCGGAAAGTGCCGGGAATATGATCAGCGCCGATACCAGAAGTGATCCGACGATATTCATCGCAACTACGATCACAACGGCTGTGACTACCGCCATCAGCACATTGTAGGCGCCCGTATGAATACCGGTTGCGCGTGCAAAATTCTCATCAAATGTCACCGAGAAGATCTTGTGATAGTACAAGATGTAGAACACAAGTACCAACAGTGACATAATCAGGCAGATCCACACATCTGTATTCGATAATGTGAGTATGGATGCCGCGCCAAACAGTGTCGAGCACACATCCCCGGATACATTCTGCGATGTTCCGGATACATTCATGATCAGATATCCAAATGCCAGCGATCCAACGGAAAGCATCGCAATCACGGCATCTCCGTTGATCTTCGCATTCTGTCCAGTCTTCAGCATCAGGATTGCTGCCACAACCGTGATCGGCAATATTATAAGTGTATTGTTCGTCATCCGCAGCACCATCGCGATTGCCATCGCAGCAAATGCCACATGGGACAGTCCGTCTCCAATATAAGAAAAGCGTTTTAACACAAGTGTCACGCCAAGCATGGATGCACAAAAGGCAACCAGCACACCAGCAACTAAGATCCGACGGACAAATGGATATTGCAGGTATTCAACTAATGTATTCCACATATCTATACTCCTTCTTCTCTTGTCGCTGCGTAATCCGCATACTGTCTGCCGATTGCGCTCTTCAAATACGCTTCCTTGGAATCGAAAAACTCTGGTTTATCACTCACATGCAGCACCTTGTTCGCATATTGTGCGGCTGCCTGTGTATCGTGCGATACCATAATGATCGTGATACCTTCCCGGTTCAGCTTCTGGATCAGCTCATACATCTCGGCTGTCACACGTGGATCCAATCCCGCTACCGGCTCATCAAGCAACAAGAGCTTCGAGGTTGCACAGAGTGCCCGCGCAAGCAACACGCGCTGCTGCTGTCCACCGGACAGATCGCGGTAGCATTTCTTCATGAATGGTTCAATCTCCAGCCGTTTCATGTTCTTCTGTGCGATTTTCCGCTCCTCTTTGTTATAGAATGGACGCATGCCACGTTTCGACAAGAACCCTGACAAAACGATTTCCTGCACGGATGCAGGAAAATCGCGTTGTGTCACAGTCTGCTGTGGCAGATATCCAATTTCATTTGCTTTCAAATCTTCGCCTCTGACAAGCATTCCCTGCATAGGACTTTTCAGTCCCAGAATCGCTTTCATCAGAGTACTTTTTCCGGAACCGTTTTCGCCAAGGATGCAGAGATAATCTCCTTGTTCGAGACGGAAATTCAGATGTTCAACCACCGGTTTTCCTTCGTATCCAAGGGATACATCTTCACATGATAGAACCATCGCGGTTCCTCCTTTCTGTTTTATACTTATAATTTGTGTGTTACATATATTTCAAAAACAATTCATTTATATACGATGTATTGAAATTAAGATGTTCTAGATGCTCTGATTTACTCCATATAAACGCACGCAACCGCCGCCAATTCGCCATCCATGGCTCAGTGGCGGCTTGTTTGAACATCGTGTTCAAACATTGCTGATTGATTACAGAGCATCAAGAACATCTAAATTCCAAACATATGTATATTTCATGAATTTGTTTTTAGAAATATATGAAATACACACAAATTGCAATTGTTCTATAATTTCTACGAACCTCTCGTTCTATTGACCTTACTTCGTTAGTTGAAATATACAAGTTCTTCTTCGGCTGGTTTGGCCGGTTCGATCTTCGTGGCACGGATCACAGGTCCTTCGCCCTCAAACTCCGGATAAAATTCTTTGTCAATGGTTCCCGTAACTGTTACCCACTGTCTGTCCTTCAGATGCTTTGTCAGATCGGAATAGCACTTAAATCCAATAAATGCAACATCTTCGGCACAGCAGGTCATCGCAAATCTACCCGGTACAAATTCATTTGCCTTGTAGTTCTTCGGCTTGTGTACCATCGCCTTGAATGTGATCTGCTTCCCGACATATTTGTCTGGATTGTCGCAGGCATCGATATAGAAGATACCGTAATCTTCATCTTCGAGTGTGATGCTTGGCTTATCGATCTCATATGGCAGATCTAACTCCTCATCACCGACATCGGCTGCACCATCCTTGTTCTCGAAAATCACCTGTGCACGACGATTTACCGCACGGATACTCCGGCGGTACTCCGCACGCTTTGTATTCTCATCGCATCGGTTGAAGATGATCATATCTGCGCTCGATAACTGTTCCATCATCATCGCTTTCATATTTGCTACATATACATCAAAGGTGGATGCATCGACAAATGTGATTACCTGTACGATTGTCCAGCCCTTTGGCACGCGGATGGAAAACAGCTTATCCATCTTCCATGTACCGTTATACTCGATCATCACACGGGTCGGCTTATACTTATCCTGCAGGTCAAGCAGATATTCGGTATTTAAGTTGGATTCCTCCAGATATTCCACGAAGATATTCTGACTCTTCAGATACTCCTCATCGTACTCCTCGATTCCCTCTTCGCAGACAAGCAGAAGGGTCGGTTCGCCTTCTGTAAATCCACGGTCAATCAGAGTTTCGTTCGCAAAGGTTGTCTTTCCGCTTTCCAGAAAGCCCATAAACATATATACCGGAATCTCTTCTACTTCCTTTGTTGGTCCCATACTCTATTTCCTTTCTTCTCTATCCTTTACGCAAAGTGCCGGGATTATGCAACCCCGAACAACTCTGCCAGCTTATCTTCCTTCAGATTGCTTCCGATGACACAAAGCTTACCTGTGTAATCAGCTGCGCCCTTACGGATCTCATATTCGCCCGGTGTCAGGTCGAAGTGAATCCACTCGCCGTCCGTATTTGGAACAATACCCTTGGCACGCAGGATGATACCATATTCGTCTGCGTTGTCAGCCAGTGTCTTCAGGATCTGTTCCATATCGGCATCTGCAAACTTCTTAGCAGTCTCCTTGCCCCAGCTTGTAAATACCTCATCTGCATGATGATCATGATGGTGGTCATGGTCGTGGCAGCCACATGTACATCCAGGTCCATGCTCGTGATGGTCGTGATCATGATGATGCTCGTGTTCCTCATGATCGTGATCATGATGATGTTCATGCTCCTCATGCTCATGATCGTGGTCATGATCCTCGTGGTCATGATCGTGATGATGTTCATGCTCCTCATGCTCATGATCGTGGTCATGATGGTGGTGATGATGTTCTTCCTCATGCTTTCTTGCAATCTCAACTGCCTCTTTGATCAGCTTATCGAGTGTATTTGCATGCTCCATAGCATCTAAAATTACCTTACCATCGATATCATCCCAAGGTGTTGTGATGATTGCTGCATCCTTGTTATGCTCACGCAGCATAGCGACAGTATCACTTACCTTCTTCTCCGGTACATTCTGTGTACGGGAAAGCACGATGGTTCCGGCACTCTCTACCTGGTTATTGAAGAACTCGCCGAAGTTCTTCATATACATCTTGCATTTTGCCACATCAACAACCGTTGTTGCACTGTTGATTACGACATCGGCATCCTGCTTTGCATCTTCAACTGCCTTCATCACATCTGACAGCTTACCAACACCGGATGGCTCAATAATTACACGATCCGGTGCATAATCCACGATTACCTTCTTCAATGCTGTACCAAAATCTCCAACAAGGGAACAGCAGATACAACCGGAATTCATCTCTGTGACTTCCACACCTGCATCCTTCATGAAACCGCCATCAATACCGATCTCACCAAATTCATTCTCGATCAATACAAGCTTCTCACCCTGATATGCCTCAGCAATCAGTTTCTTAATCAATGTTGTCTTGCCTGCGCCTAAAAATCCTGAAAGAATATCAATCTTTGTCATCTCTATTGCCTCCTAAAAATTATTTCTATTTTTGTCAACTTTATATAATAGCACATTTCTATTATTTTTTCCATATGCTATACATCCTTATTCTTCAAAGTCACTTCCATCTGGTCAAACGGAATCTCGATTCCCTGCGCATCAAATGCATATTTGATTGCTTCCTGTATCTCCCATTTTGCCTTCCAGTAGTTCTCTGTCGCAACCATACAGCGGACACCCATCTTGATGCTGCTGTCCCCGAAGGAATCCACGAACACATCGACTTCCTTCGTCTTATCATAATACTGGTTCTCCGTCACAACCTGATACAGCGTATCCTTCACCTTTTTCAGATCAGAATCATACGCAACGCCGATTGAGATATCCAATTTTCTTATTCCTGCTGCTGTCACATTGACAAGCGAATGGGATGTAATGTTTCCGTTCGGAATCACAATGATCCGGTTATCGTATGTCTGCAGCTTCGTGTAGAAAATGTCGATCGACACGACCATACCTTCACACTGCTTGTCGTTCTCAATGATATAATCCCCGACACGGAACGGCTTGAGTATCAGGATCAGCACACCGCCTGCGAAGTTTGCCAGACTACCCTGCAGCGCAAGACCGATTGCCAGACTGGCAGTACCAAGAATCGTAACTAACGATGTCACCTGAAATCCCACAATAGATGCAGCCGTGATAAATACGATAGCATAAAAAGTGAATTTAATCAGCGATAACAGAAAAGATGCAACACTTTCCTCCATGTTTGATTTCTTGAAGGATTTGCGTATCATCTTCACGATCAGCTTCGACAGCTTCATGCCGATATACATACATATAATTGCAAGTACTAACTGAAACCCTTTATTTAACGCCCAGTCTCCAAGCTTATTCAGATACTCTTCGATCTTAGACGGTTCAATCTCCTTGATGTCTTCCAAGCAAGACCCTCCTTTTTATGTTCATATAAGTAAATATTCATTTATCCCAAAAACTTCACAGGCTGCCCTTCTCACGAAGGACAGCCCGTTTCATCTTAATTATTTGCCAATTTTCTTCTTGAATACGCTGATAGAAAGTGGTGGTACGGTAACGGAGATGTAATGTTCCTGTCCGTCACACTCTGCTTTCTTCGCCTGCTTGACTGTCTTGTTATTTCTGCCCTCGCCACCATAACGGCTGTTATCGCTGGAGAAAATCTCCTGCCATCTTCCTCCGGACGGAGTCGCAAGCTTGTATGCTTTGTGTTCCATCGGTGTGAAGTTACAGATAATCAAAAGCGTATCGCTCTCCTTCTTACCTTTTCTAACATAAGAAAGAAGGCTTGTGTTTGCACTATTACAGTTGATCCATGTGAATCCTTCCGGAGAAGAATCAAGTTCATACAGTGCCGGCTCTGTCTTATAAAGCTCATTTAATTCCTTGACATACCCCTGCATGAACACATGTGCATCAAACTCGAACAGCGACCAGTCTACTTCCGCATCCTCGTTGAATTCCGCAAACTGCGCAATCTCCTGCCCCATGAACAGAAGTTTCTTGCCCGGATGCGTCATCATATACCCATATGCCACACGCAGATTCGAGAATTTGTCTTCATATCCGCCCGGCATCTTTGCAATCATAGATCCTTTCTCATGAACAACCTCGTCATGGGAAAGTACAAGAATAAATTTCTCACTGTATGCATATACCATACTGAATGTCAGATCGTTGTGATGATATTTGCGATACAACGGATCAAGCTTCATATAGTTCAGGAAATCGTTCATCCAGCCCATATTCCACTTGTAATCAAATCCAAGTCCGCCAGCCTCAACCGGATGCGTCATCATCGGCCATGCCGTTGACTCCTCTGCAATCATGATAACACCCTTGTGCAGTTCATGCATCTTGCTATTGACTTCCTTAATGAAATCAATCGCTTCGAGATTCTCATTGCCGCCATAGATGTTCGGCAGCCACTCACCATCGCCGCGTCCATAATCCAGATACAGCATGGATGCGACCGCGTCAATCCGGATACCATCAATATGATATTTCTCCGCCCAGTAAAGAGCATTCGCAACTAAGAAATTCCGGACTTCATTGCGCCCGTAATTGTATATATACGTCCCCCAGTGCGGATGTTCCCCTCGCTTAGGATCCTCATGCTCATAAAGTGCTGTGCCATCAAATCTGCCAAGTCCATGCTCATCCTTTGGAAAATGCGCAGGAACCCAGTCTAAAATCACTCCGATTCCCTTGCTATGCAGATAATCAACAAAATACATAAAGTCTGCCGGTGAACCATAACGGGAGGTCGGTGCATAATACCCGGTTACCTGATATCCCCAGGACGGATCGTATGGATGCTCCATAATCGGCATCAGTTCCACATAATTATAATTCATCATCAACAGATAATCTGCAAGCAGGCTTGCAATATCCCGATAATTATAAAACTCTCTGCCATCGGTCGGGCGTTTCCAGGAGCCAAGATGCATCTCATAGATTGCCATCGGCTGTTCGTCGGTATTCTTATCTTCCCGCTTCTCCATCCACGCGGCATCCTTCCATTTATAGGAAATATCCACGATGCGGGATGCATTTGCCGGACGGACCTCACTGCTGAACGCATATGGATCACTCTTCATGAATACCTGTCCGGACTTTGCTTTAATCTCATACTTGTAGATCTCTCCAACCAGCTTGCCCGGAATAAACAACTCGTAGATACCGGAATAATCCAGCTTCCGCATCGGATGTCGTCTGCCATCCCAGTTGTTGAAATTACCAACGACAGACACGCGGTCTGCGTTCGGTGCCCATACAGCAAAGAGCACACCTTCCACGCCATCAACGGTCATTGGATGCGCACCCATCTTCTCATAGATGCTGTAATGTTTTCCCTCGTTGAACAGACTGATATCGATTGGATCAATCACCGGTTCAAACACATACGGATCAAAGTATGTCACTTCATCCCCATTGTCAAACCGGACGTTTAATTTATATTCAAACGGTTTCTTATCTTTAATTACCACTGAGAAAAATCCCGGCACACGCTCCGATACGAGGGTGTACTTCTTTCTCGTGGACACTTCAATGGCATTTACAACCTTTGCACCCGGCAGATATGCATTGATATACAGATCGTCAATACACTCATGCATACCAAGGATATGATGCGGATTGTTGTGAATGCCCTGGACCAAAGCATCGACTTCCATCCAGTTTATAGCAAAAACTGCTTTTCTTTTGGACATGTCAAATGTGTCTCCTCTCTACAATTTATGAATGAAGATTCCACTTCTTAGCTTTGGTTCAAACCATGTTGACTTCGGCGGCATCAACCGCTTCGCATCAGCCACTGCAAAAAGCTCTTCGATGGATGTCGGATACATCGAAAATGCCAGTTTCATATCGCTGTCTGCGCGTCGTTCCAACTCTGACAAGCCTCGGATTCCTCCAATAAAATCGATTCGTTTATCCGTTCTTGGATCTTCGATCCCAAGCACTGGTGCCAGCAGATGATCCTGTAAGATTGATACATCCAGACCATCGACCGGGTCTTCGGATAGTATGTGTGATTTGGCACGTAATTTATACCATGCACCATCGAGATACATACCAAACGTCGCCTTTTCTTCTGGCTGATATGCATCAGCTACTGATTCTACCTCGAAATCTGTCTTGATTGCTTCCATAAACGTCTCTGCCGTATAGCCGTTCAAATCACGGACAACACGGTTGTATGGCAAAATCTTCAGCTGGTCATGTGGAAACAGAACCGACAGGAAATAATTGTATTCTTCCTCTCCGGTATGGTTCGGATTTGCATTTCTGCGTTTGATTCCAACTTTGACCGCTGACGCTGCACGATGGTGTCCATCTGCAATGTAGATCTGTGACATCTCAGAAAATGCATGCTCAATTGCCGCAATATCCGCTGCATCTGTTACCAGCCATACGCGATGTGTAATTCCATCCTCTGAGACAAAATCGTTTTCTGCCGGACGTGCCTTAATCTTTGTTACGATCGCATCAATGGCTGCCTGCGCCCGATAAGCAAGAAAGATCGGACCCGTCTGTGCGTTGCACGTATCTACATGCGTGATACGGTCAATCTCTTTATCCTCCCGTGTATTCTCATGCTTCATGATGACACCGGACTCATAGTCCTCGATGGATGCACATGCCACAATTCCGGTCTGCGATCTTCCATCCATCACAAGCTCATACAGATAATACATCGGGGCTGCATCTTCCACGTAATCGCCACGTTCAATCATTCCATCCAGCAATTCTTTTGCCTTTTCATATACGCATGGTGCATAAGTGTCCACGCTGTCATCAAACGCCGTCTCCGCCCGGTCGATGCGAAGGAAAGAAAGTGGTTTTCCTTCCACTGCTTTTTTTGCTTCTTCCCGGTTATATACATCATATGGCAGTGCTGCCACTTCACTGACAATTTCTCTTCTCGGTCTATACGCTTTAAATGGTTTAATAATTGCCATGTATCTTCTCCTCTAAGTATATCGCCTCTGCCTCCCACGGACAGTTTTATCCACGGATCGCCTTCACTGCTGCATCGATGGACTTCTTGTAATCTTCCTCAGAAGAATTGTTGAATACAAACAGCTCAGGAATGTTATCCGGCTGCTTGAAGTTCTGTGTTGCGATATATTCATCCCAATGTGCAAGCTTCCATGCATCACGGTCAGATGCACGCTTGATCATACGCTGGTGGCAGACTTCTACATCTGTATGTACCCATACAACAAAAAGCTCTGCATCCTTTTCCTTTAATTTTGCACGCAGATTGTCAAGATATTCGTTGTCGCGGATCTCATCTGTAAATGGTGCATTGATTAAAACAGTGTCATTGTACTCCAATGCTTCAAATGCAAAATCAAGAACTGCATAATACTCGTAATCACGAATCTCTCTCTGGAAGAAATCAGATGAACGGTTGTACTCTTCGCCAGCCACCTTAAAAATCTGCTTGGACAATACGATCAATGTATCCTTGTCCAGATATACGCAGTTTGGAAGTGCTTTTGCAAGCTTACGGGAAATAAATGTCTTGCCGCAAGCTGGTGGTGAAGTTACTAAAATCAATTTCTTCATGGTTGGTGCCTCCTATATATATACATTAAATTTCTCTATATGTTCTACCTCTGTATGGCATGCATACAACAAGAACCTAATTATTTCAATTTTACCACAAAAGAAAAGAACAAACAAGCTTTTCCATTCTGTTTCGTCATGAAAAATGTCTGTTTGTCCTTTTTCTTAATTTTATTTACCTGCTACGCAATCGCGCAAATTACTTCTTTGTAATGTAACCCTGTGCTTTGAGAAGCTCTGCACATAATACAGCACCACCGGCAGCACCACGAACGGTATTATGAGAAAGTCCAACGAACTTCCAGTCATAGACAGAATCCTCACGGATACGTCCAACAGAGATACCCATGCCGTTCTCATAATCTACATCCAGAGTAACCTGTGGACGATTATCCTCTTCCATATAACGGATGAACTGCTTTGGAGCGCTTGGAAGTCCAAGCTCCTGTGGAACACCCTTGTAAGACTCCAGCTTCTCGATGAGCTGTTCCTTCGTCGGGTTCTTCTTGAACTTAACGAATACGGCAGCTGTATGTCCGTTCAATACAGGCACACGAATACACTGGCATGTGATAACCGGGCTTGTCGCCGGAACGATCTCACCCTTCTGCTCATCGATATGTCCCCAGATACGGAGTGGCTCTTTCTCGGATTTTTCTTCCTCACCACCGATAAATGGGATGATATTGCCAACCATTTCCGGCCAGTCCTTGAATGTCTTTCCTGCTCCGGAGATTGCCTGATAGGTTGTTGCAACAACCTCGTATGGTTCAAATTCTTTCCATGCTGTAAGCACCGGTGCGTAAGACTGGATCGAGCAGTTTGGCTTTACAGCTACAAATCCTCTTGTTGTTCCAAGGCGCTTCTTCTGGAACTCGATGACCTTCATATGCTCCGGGTTGATCTCCGGAACTACCATCGGTACGTCCGGTGTCCAGCGGTGTGCACTGTTGTTTGAAACAACCGGTGTCTCTGTCTTTGCGTATGCATCCTCGATTGCCTTAATCTCGTCCTTCGACATATCAACGGCACTGAATACAAAATCAACGGTAGAAGCAACCTCTTCTACTTCGTTTACATTGTGTACGATCAGCTTCTTAACAGCTTCCGGCATCGGTGTATCCATCTTCCAACGGTCACCAACTGCCTCCTCATATGTCTTGCCTGCACTACGTGGGCTGGCTGCGACTGTCACAACCTCAAACCATGGATGGTTCTCAAGAAGTGCAATAAATCTCTGTCCAACCATACCGGTTGCACCAAGAATACCTACCTTTAACTTATCACTCATTTTATTATCCTCCAACTCCTGTTTACTGAATTACACGTACTTTCAATACGCCATCGATACTTGAAATAGACTTTACAGTATCTTCATCTGCCTTCTCAGAAATATCAAATACCGAGTAAGCATAATCACCCTTTGACTTGCTTACCATGTCAGATACATTGATGCCCTTGGAAGCAAATGCACCAGTAAACTGCGTGATCATATTCGGAATATTCTTGTGACATACACAAACTCTTGCTGCTTCCGAACACTTGCCGGCATCGCAGGCCGGATAGTTTACGGAATTTTTGATATTACCATTCTCGATAAAATCAACGATTTCTTTCACTGCCATCACTGCACAGTTATCCTCAGATTCCTCTGTGGATGCGCCAAGATGTGGCAATGTGATTACGTTATCAACTCCGGCAATCTTTGCATTTGGGAAATCTGTTACGTACTTAGCAACCTTTCCGCTTGCAAGTGCCTCGATCATATCATCATCATTTACAAGAATATCTCTTGCAAAGTTCAGGATCTTCACGCCATCCTTCATCATGGCAAATGCATCCTTATTGATCATGCCCTTCGTAGAATCAAGCGCCGGTACATGTACAGTAATGTAATCACACTCTTTATAAATATCTTCTACATTCTTGATGTGTTTTACATGGCTGGAAAGTCTCCATGCTGCATCGACAGACACATATGGATCATAACCATATACTTCCATGCCAAGACGGAAACCGATGTTCGCTACCTTGGCGCCGATTGCACCAAGACCGATGACGCCGAGCTTCTTACCCATGATCTCGCAGCCGGCATAGTGTTTCTTCTGCTTCTCAACTGTCTTTGCGATATTCTCGTCTGATGCATTCTCCTTTACCCAGTTATAACCACCCATCAGGTCTCTGGATGCGAGCAAAAGTCCTGCAATGACAAGTTCCTTTACACCGTTTGCATTGGCGCCCGGTGTATTAAATACTACGATTCCTTTCTCTGCACACTTGTCAAGTGGGATGTTGTTGACACCCGCACCGGCACGTGCGATTGCAAGCAGATTATCGGAAAGCTCTAAGTCATGCATAGCTGCACTTCTGACAAGTACCGCGTCTGCTGCTGCAAAATCGTCTACTACTTCATATGTATCATTGAACAAATCCATACCGCAGGCTGCGATCGGATTCAAGCAATTAATCTTAGCCATTTTCTTCTCTCCCTTATTATGAGTTCTTCTCCTCGAAGTCCTTCATGAATGCAACTAACTTCTCAACACCCTCGATTGGCATTGCGTTGTAGATACTTGCACGCATACCACCGACTGTTCTGTGTCCCTTCAGGTTTACAAAGCCTGCGGCTGTTGCTTCCTTTACGAACTTTGCATCGAGTTCCTCGTTGCCTGTTACGAATGGAACATTCATCAGGGAACGGTCTTCCTTTACGACTGTTCCGTGGAACATCTTAGAAGAATCTAAGAAGTCATACAGGATAGCTGCCTTCTTCTCATTATGGATCTTCATTGCGGAAAGTCCGCCCATTTCCTTTACCCACTTGAACACCAGACCACAGATGTAAATGCCGTAGCATGGAGGTGTGTTGTACAAGCTGTCATTGTCTGCCTGTGTCTTGTACTTCAGCATTGTCGGGCAGTAAGTCGGAACATCGTCACGGATCAGATCCTCACGGATGATTACAACAACGACACCGGCTGGTCCTACGTTCTTCTGTACACCGAAGTAGATCAGACCGTAATCAGATACATTGACTGGCTGTGACAGAATATCGGAAGACATATCAGCTACAAGGATCTTGCCCTTTGTGTTCGGAAGCTTCTTGTAAGTAGTTCCGTAAATTGTATTGTTATGGCAGATATACACATAATCTGCATCCTCGGAGATCGGAAGATCAGAGCAATCTGGAATATAGCTGAAGGTCTTGTCAGCCGATGATGCAACGACATTTACCTTTCCGTACTTCTTTGCTTCTTCGCATGCCTTCTTTGCCCACTGACCGGTAATGATATAGTCAGCAACACCGTTTTTCATCAGGTTCATCGGGATTGCAGCAAACTGCTGTGATGCACCGCCCTGCAAGAACAGCACCTTGTAATTGTCCGGAATATCCATCAGATCGCGAAGGTCTTTTTCTGCTTCTTTGATGATGTTATCGTACACTTTCGAGCGATGACTCATCTCCATTACGCTCATGCCGGAACCTTTGTAATCCAGCATCTCATCTGCTGCCTGCTTCAACACTACTTCCGGTAATACGGAAGGACCTGCTGAAAAGTTAAATACTCTTGCCATTTTTCCTCTTCCTCCTACTTATTATCTAAATCCTGCTGGTCAAAACAGGTTTCCAAAGCTGCTCCTGCAGCAACCATTGGCCATACCTTATCATCCTTACCGATGATACAATCAATCACAACCGGCTTATTTAACTCGATTGCCTGCTTCATGGCATCCTCAAACTCTTGAAGATTTGTAGCTCTGAAACCGGTCGCTCCAAGTGCATCCGCTACCTTCACGAAGTCAACCGAATCATCTAAGATTGTATTCGAATAACGCTTATCGTAGAACAATGTCTGCCACTGACGCACCATACCAAGCACATGGTTGTTGATTACAACCTGGATGATCGGCACATTATAACGGCTTGCCGTAGCGATCTCGTTCATATTCATACGGAAACATCCATCTCCCGCAATGTTGATTGCCACACGGTCCGGACGTCCGTACTTGGCACCGATACAGGCACCAACGCCGTAGCCCATTGTTCCGAGTCCGCCGGATGTAAGAAGCTGTCTAGGCTCTTTGAATTTATAATACTGGGCTGCCCACATCTGATGCTGTCCTACATCCGTTGTGATTGTTGCATTGCCCTCTGTCAGCTCATAGATCTTGTTGATGATCGCCGGTCCCGAGAATTCATTCATATCTGCATGATCCGGATACTGTTCTTTGAGTGCATCAATCTGTGCTCTCCACTCCGGTTTCTTAGACGCCTTGATTCTGGTAGAGATCATCTTCAGTATTTCTTTGGCATCACCGACAACACTTGCATCAACTTCCACATTCTTATTGATTTCTGCAGCATCAATATCAATATGTAAAAGCTTTGCCTGATTTGCAAACTTACTTGCATTACCGGTTACACGGTCTGAGAATCTCGCACCAATGACAATCACAAGGTCTGCCTGATTGATACCAAAGTTTGAAACCTTGGTTCCATGCATACCGATCATTCCCGTGTAACGGTCATCCGTTCCCGGAAATGCACCCTTACCCATCAATGTATCACAGACAACTGCATCAATTTTCTCTGCAAATTTTTTCAGTTCCTTGGACGCATCTGCCGCAACAACACCACCACCGACAAGAATCATCGGTTTCTTCGAGTTCTCGATCATCTTAATCGCTGTGTCGATATCCTCTGCACGGATTGTCTTTGTCACGCGCTCGATTGGCTCCGGTGCCTTCGGCTCATAGTCTGCAACATTTGCAGTTACATCCTTTGTAATATCGACAAGAACCGGTCCCGGTCTGCCTGACTGTGCGATTTTAAATGCACGGCGGATTGTATCTGCCAGTTCATGTACATTCTTTACAATAAAGCTATGCTTCGTGATCGGCATAACTACACCTGCAATATCAATCTCCTGAAAGCTGTCCTTTCCAAGAAGAGAAACACCTACGTTTGCAGTGATTGCAACAAGTGGAATTGAATCCATATATGCGGTTGCAATACCGGTTACAAGATTTGTTGCACCCGGACCGGAAGTTGCCATACATACGCCAACCTTACCGGTAGCTCTTGCATATCCATCTGCTGCATGGCTTGCGCCCTGCTCATGGGATGTCAGGACATGGTGAATCTCATCCTGATGCTTATACAATGCATCATAGACATTCAGGATCGTTCCTCCCGGATATCCAAATACTGTGTCAACGCCCTGTTCTTTCAGACATTCAATCACTATTTCTGATCCAGTTAATTGTTTCATAAACTTCTCCTTATCTACATACAACTTGATTTATCCTTTTTCTTCCTGTCAGATAACCAATATCTGATAGGATAGCACATTGTTTTGAATTATTCAATATATTTTACTTCAACTCCAAAACTGCACCGCGGTTACCGGATGTTACCATCTTTGCATATCTTGCCAGATATCCGGTTGTTACCTTTGGTTCTCTTGGTGTCCATGCTTCTTTCCGCTTTGCAAGCTCCTCGTCGGAAACCTTCACATTGATCGTACATGCATCAATATCAATACTGATGATATCACCCTCTTCAATCAAAGCGATCGGGCCTCCAACAGCTGCCTCCGGTGAGATATGTCCGATAGAAGCACCACGGCTTGCACCTGAGAAACGGCCATCTGTAATCAGTGCTACCGAAGAGCCAAGCCCCATACCCGCAATCGCAGATGTCGGGTTCAGCATCTCACGCATACCAGGACCGCCCTTTGGACCCTCGTAACGGATAACGACAACGTCGCCTTCCACGATCTTGCCACCCTTGATAGCCGCAATTGCATCCTCCTCACATTCAAACACACGTGCCGGTCCTTCATGCTGCAGCATCTCCGGAACAACGGCAGAACGCTTAACAACAGAACCATCCGGTGCGATATTTCCCTTCAATACGGCAAGTCCGCCGGTTGAGCTGTATGGATTTGCCATCGGACGGATAACTTCCGGATTCAGGTTCTTATGTCCCTTTACAGCCTCTCCGATTGTCTTGCCGGTTACTGTCATACAATCCTCATTGATCAGACCTGCCTCACAGAGCTGGTTGATAACGGCATATACACCGCCGGCCTCGTTCAAGTCCTCCATATATGTCGGACCTGCCGGTGCTAAGTGGCAGAGATTCGGTGTCTTCGCACTGATTTCATTTGCCATGGAAATATCAAAGTCAAATCCGATCTCATGTGCGATTGCCGGGATATGAAGCATGGAGTTAGTAGAGCATCCAAGTGCCATATCCACTGTCAATGCGTTCATGATAGCATCCTTCGTAATAATATCTCTTGGGCAGATATTCTTCTTGTACATCTCCATAACAGCATAACCGGCACGCTTTGCAAGCTTCAGTCTCTCAGAATATACTGCCGGGATTGTACCATTTCCAGGAAGTCCCATACCAAGTGCCTCTGTCAGACAGTTCATAGAGTTTGCAGTATACATGCCGGAGCATGATCCACAAGTTGGACATGCATGGCACTCGAAATCATTGACATCCTCTTCTGTCATCTTGCCTGCTGCATAAGAACCAACTGCCTCGAACATAGATGAAAGGCTTGTCTTATGTCCCTTTACATGACCGGCAAGCATCGGACCACCGGATACGAATACGGTTGGTACGTTGACTCTGGCTGCTGCCATCAGAAGTCCCGGTACGTTCTTATCGCAGTTCGGGATCATAACAAGTGCATCAAACTGATGTGCAGTTGCCATACACTCGGTTGAATCTGCGATCAGGTCTCTTGTTACAAGGGAATACTTCATTCCGATATGTCCCATGGCAATACCGTCGCAGACAGCGATTGCCGGAAACATCACAGGTGTTCCGCCTGCTTCTGCCACGCCAAGCTTAACTGCCTGTGCAATCTTATCCAAGTTCATATGTCCTGGTACGATCTCGTTGTAAGAACATACGATGCCGACCAACGGTTTCTTCATTTCTTCTTCTGTCATTCCAAGGGCATTGAACAAGCTTCTGTGTGGTGCCTGCTGCATGCCGACTTTTACGTTATCACTCTTCATCTTTTTTCTTCCTTTCTCTTCAATTTGTTCAGACAATTTCGAGATTTGCATACCTGCAACATATATTTTGATTCCATTCATCTTATATACAATGTATTGAAACTAAGAAGTGCTAGATGTTCTGATCTACATTGTTTCATAATACGCAACCGCCGTCAATTCGCCATCCATGGCTCAGTGACGGCTTGTTTGAACATCGTGTTCAAACATTGCTTCTTTTACTACAGAACATCAAGAACTTCTAAGTTCCAAACATATCGTATATATCCATGAATGAAATTCAAAATATATGTTTTACATCCATCTCACTACCTCGAAATTGTCTGGCAAAGTATTATCTCTTAATTAACTACTAATTCTTCCTTAACCACTTAGATTCTTTCTACAATCTTGTCGCCCATCTCGTTACAGCCGACAAGGGTTGTGCCTTCGGACACGATATCGCATGTACGGAAACCATCTACCAGTACCTGCTTGACTGCGTTCTCGATCGCATCTGCCTCTTTGTCGAGGTCGAATGTGTAACGGAGCATCATCGCTGCGGAAAGAATCGTTGCGATTGGATTTGCCTTGTCCTGTCCGGCAATATCCGGTGCTGAACCACCGCTTGGCTCGTACATACCGAATTTTGTTTCGTTCAAGGATGCAGATGCCAGCATACCGATGGAACCTGTGATCATAGATGCCTCATCGGACAAGATATCACCAAACATATTCTCTGTTAATACGACATCGAACTGTGCCGGATCTTTGACGAGCTGCATTGCACAGTTATCAACAAGCATATGCTCATATGTGACTTCCGGATAATCCTTTGCAACCTCTTCTACAATTTTTCTCCAGAGTCTTGAGGAATCAAGCACGTTTGCCTTATCGACACTTGTTACCTTCTTGCGGCGCTTCATCGCGATATCAAAGCCCTTGATTGCGATACGGCGGATCTCATTTTCGTTGTAAGTCAGTGTATCAACGGCTGTCATTACGCCATCGACTTCCTTTGTCTCTCTTGCACCGAAGTAAAGACCACCGGTCAGCTCACGCATGATCATCATATCGAAACCACGGTCTGCAATCTCTTCCTTTAAAGGACATGCACCCTTTAACTGCTCATAAAGATTGGCTGGTCTTAAGTTTGCAAAAAGTCCCAACTCCTTGCGGATCTTCAGAAGTCCGGCTTCCGGTCTCTTCTCTGGTGGAAGCTTGTACCAAGGTGATGTGCTTGTGTTACCGCCGATGGAACCAAGCAATACTGCATCGCTTGCCTTTGCTCTTGCGACTGCTTCGTCAGTAAGTGGAACGCCACATGCGTCGATCGAGCATCCGCCCATCAGAAGCTGCTCATAATTAAATGTATGTCCAAACTTTTCTCCGACTGCATCTAACACCTTCATTGCCTGTGTGACAACCTCCGGTCCGATACCGTCACCCTTGATTACTGCAATATTACAATTCATGATTCATCCTCCAAATAATAATTTATCCTGTCTGTTTCTTACCGGTCAAACAAATGCTTTCTCTTCTTAAAGTATACAATGTTACAGATCAGCATCACGATAGAAACAGCCATTGTTCCATAGGTGGAGCTTGCGATATACTCTGTAAGACCATCCACGATGCTTGTAACACTCGCAATATATGCGATTGATATAATCAAACCTGCTACCTGCATGCCAATATACATTGCAGGGCCGCACTTCTTGAAATCCGCAAGCATAAATCGTGTGACAAGTGCGAAAATGGCAATCGTGATGTAGCATATACCAATAATCGTATCCACACCCTTCAAGCCAGAAAAATAACTATATACCCGATCAGTGTTCTCACCATAAATTCTGCCTGTAAGAAGCTGGAATCCATTCCACAATCCAACAAGAGCGGAAACAAACAGCTGGAAATAAATTACGAAATGAAACCATTTCATTCCAAGCTCTTTCTGTGGCTGCTGCGGTGTCTGATTGTACATGTCCTGCTGGTTGTACATGTTCTGCTGTGGTGCCTGATTGTACGTTCCCTGCTGGTTATACATGTTCTGCTGTGATGCCTGATTGTTTGCCTGTGCGCCTGCACCGGTATAAGCTCCACAGACCGGACAGGTCAACTGTCCGTCCGAAATCTGATTGCCACAATTATTACAAACTCCCATATATTTTATCCTCCCAGATGAAATTAGTTTTCTTTTGCATTGATATAGTTGATCAAACCGCCCTCTTTGATGATTTTCTGCATGAATGGAGGGAATGCCTGTCCCTTGAACTCGGTTCCTTTTGTCTTGTTGTAGATCATACCACTGTCAAAATCAACCTCTACCATATCGCCTGCCTCGATTCCCTTGGCAGCTTCCGGACACTCGATAATTGGAAGTCCGATGTTAATTGCGTTACGATAGAAAATTCTTGCAAATGTCTCAGCGATTACGCAGCTGATACCAGATGCCTTGATTGCAATTGGTGCATGCTCTCTCGATGAGCCGCATCCAAAGTTCTTATTTGCAACCATGATATCGCCCGGCTTCACACGCTTTACGAAGTCCTTGTCAATATCCTCCATACAGTTCTTTGCAAGCTCCGCAGGATCTGAGGAATTCAGATATCTTGCAGGAATGATTACATCTGTATCTACATTGTCACCATATTTATGTACTGTTCCGTATGCTTTCATTTTTGTTCCTCCTTATGCCAATTCTGCCGGGCTGCTGATCTTACCTGTAATCGCGGAAGCTGCTGCAACTGCAGGGCTTGCCAGATATACCTCTGAATCTACGTGTCCCATACGTCCAACGAAGTTACGGTTGGTTGTGGATACAGCTCTCTCGCCAGCTGCCATAACACCCATATGTCCGCCCAGACATGGTCCACAGGTTGGAGTTGATACGATCGCACCTGCCTCGATAAATGCCTTTGTCAGACCTTCCTCGAGCATCTGTAAATAAACCTCCTGTGTGCCAGGGATCACGATAACACGCACACCCTTTGCCACATGTCTGCCCTTGATGATATCGGCTGCAATACGCATATCAGAGATTCTTCCGTTTGTGCAGGAACCGATGACTACCTGATCGATCTTGATATCGCCAACTTCGTCGATGGTCTTTGTATTCTCTGGAAGATGTGGAAATGCAACGGTTGGCTTCAAGGTTGAAAGATCAATCGTATATTCCTCATCATAGACTGCATCAGCGTCTGCCTCGTACTTTGTATATGCCTTTGTCGAATGCTCCTTCATGTAAGCTTCTGTCTGCTCATCCACAGGGAAGATACCATTCTTTGCACCTGCCTCGATTGCCATGTTTGCAATTGTGAAACGGTCGTCCATTGTCAGGTTCTTGATACCCTCACCAACAAACTCCATAGACTTATAGAGTGCACCATCTACACCGATCATACCAATGATATGAAGGATTACATCCTTACCACTGATATATGGTGCTTTCTCGCCTACGATATTAAACTTGATTGCAGATGGCACCTTGAACCATGCCTTACCTGTCACCATACCGGCTGCCATATCCGTACTTCCGACACCTGTGGAGAATGCACCAAGGGCGCCGTAGGTACATGTATGTGAATCGGCTCCGATACATGTCTCGCCTGCAACGATCAGTCCTTTTTCCGGAAGCAATGCATGCTCGATTCCCATCTCTCCGACATCGAAGAAGTTCACGATCTCATTCTCGCCTGAGAACTCACGTACACATTTGCAATGCTCTGCACTCTTAATATCTTTATTCGGTGTAAAGTGATCCATAACAAGTGCAATCTTGCTCTTATCAAACACTTCCTTCTTATTAAACTTTTCCATCTCGTGAATGGCAACTGGTGTTGTGACATCGTTACCAAGCACTAAATCCAAATCTGCCTCAATCAACTGTCCTGCTTCCACACTTGCAAGACCTGCATGTTTCGCAAGTATTTTCTGCGTCATGGTCATACCCATAATCATTTCCTCCTGATTCTGCTTATAATAGTAGAATCATACCATATTTCTTTCTATAATTACAATATATAATACGAATATTGTTTATAACTTGTAGTTATGGTTTGGATATGATATATTTAATCAAACTACTATTTATAGGATAATAAGAATATAATTTTGAAACGTGAATTGCTATATAAGGAAACGAGGGGATATTATGTTTGATAATCTGAATTATTACAGAGTTTTTTATACAGTTGCCAATACCGGAAATATCAGCAAAGCCGCCGATATGCTGTTTATCAGCCAGCCTGCGATCTCAAAGGCGATCTCCAAGCTTGAAGACGGACTGCATGTGAAGCTCTTTCTGCGCTCTTCCAAGGGTGTGACGCTGACTGATGAGGGACAGGTTCTATACAACCATATCGAGAAAGCATTCTCAAATATCTCACAAGGCGAGGATGAAATCCGGCATATCCACGAGCTTGGTATCGGACAATTAAAGATCGGTGTCAGCACCTCGCTTTGCAAGCACATCTTACTGGACAAGCTGCAGACCTTCATCTTGGAAAATCCACACATCAAGGTTATCATCGACTGTCATTCCACAGTAAACACACTGAAGCTTCTAAATGACGGACGTATTGATATCGGACTAATCTGCAAGACGGATATTCCTGCCGGTTTTGAATATCAGGATGTCAGCACGATTCATGACATCTTCGTCGTAAATGAAACGTATCTCTCCAACCTGCACCTGCGGGAACAGGAAGAGTTTGCACAGGAACCGACAAACCCGTGGCTCTTCGCCGGAAATCTGACCGGTATCATGGGAAATCTGGATGAGGACGTTCCCGCTTTATCTCCGATAGCTCCTGTGTCTGCGGCAGATAAATCGGGGTTTGCCATGAAAGATATTTTGGAGAAATCCAATCTCATGTTGCTGGAGAAGAATAATATCACCCGTACACATATCGATGATTATCTGGAGTCCGAAGGCATCCATCCACAGCAGATCCTCGAAGTAAATAATATGGATCTACTCATTGATTTTGCAGCTATCGGTATGGGTGTTGCCAGTGTCGTACGGGAGTTTGCGACGGACTATCTGGCTTCCGGGCAGATCTTAGAGCTTCCGATCTCCCACCCGGTTGCGGAGCGTACTGTCGGGTTCGTGTACCCGAAGAGCCGTGAGAAGTCAGAGGTGTTAAGGAAGTTTCTGGGGATGTGGGGATAAACTGAGCACGCAGCCACAAGTCGCTTCGCGACTTGCCGACTATGGTGCTTCGCACTTTTGTATATAATAACCTGAGCACGCAGCCACAAGTCGCTTCGCGACTTGCCGACTATGGTGCTTCGCACT
>OGGK01000689.1_pt1 | contig 29679 bp, 28 predicted proteins | sample 1571171 | NCBI WGS metagenome assembly OGGK01 (sample SAMEA2581958, study PRJEB24529) | metagenome | biome: Human gut stool | place: China | collected 2011 | reverse complement strand
GTAGAGCACTTGACTTTTAATCAAGTTGTCCGGGGTTCGAATCCCCGATGTCTCATTAGAAAAAAACCATCACTCGTAAGAGTGGTGGTTTTCTTTTTCTATTGATATATGGTGAATTGAACTTCGGACAACATAGTTGGTCGGGTCGCTAGACGTCCGGGGGACGTCTGTTCAGCGCGGACCGAAGCGGAGCGTAGACCGAATCCCCGATGTCTCATTATTCAATGAACACTGTTTTTTTGATGTTCAAAAAATCAATTACTCCTAAATAGTGGACAACATATTTTAATTAGTAAAACTGCACAAAAAATAATTAAAAATTTGTGCATGTTTGTTGACACTTTCAGAGGCCAAGGTGATACTATAATAACTGTAAAAACCCCCCAATACATTATATATTTTTTACTATCCCCATAGTAAAATACCTTCTCCTAAAAGACAGCAGAACGATGGCTGTCTTTTTTTTACTTTATTTTATGAAAAAGGCAGCCAAATATTTATTATCTATTATTCTTTTGCAAAGTCGAAATTCTACAGTTGAAATGCTAAAATTAAATTATAAAAATTACACCGGCAGATTTATATTGCTTCCTGCCCGCAGAGATGTGTAGTAATCATCATATGACGAGCTGCTCATCTGGCGTGAGACACGATACAGACTGCTTGTGAAGTCATTGTCATTTCCGAACAGAGAATTAAGAGTGTCTGCGTCGGCCTTTTTGACAAGCTCCTCATTAGCTTTCAGAGTACCGTCCTTGTTTATTGTGATGCCAATGTTCTCAAGCTCGTCGCTGTATTTGCCTGCCAGCTTTTTGAGCTGCTTGGCGTAACGCTTCATGGAGCTTGAACTGCTGTTTGAGGTGGAATCAATGGAATTGTTGTATGTGTCAACAAGAGCCATGACTGTTTGGCGGATGTTATCCGTATTTTCGTCGTCCGAATACTTGTAGTTCTTTAATTTTTTAGCTGCGCGGTGCAGGGCGGTTGAATCATCGTAAGCGAGCTCTGTAATACTATATTCTTTGCGTTTGGATGATTTCATGGCATCGCGGTTGTTTGAATAAAAATTTCTCATAAAATATGTTGCTGAAAGATTTGTTGCTGAACTTACTCGTGTACTCATGTTAATCCTCTTATTATTTTTAATTATAACTATGTAGTTACTATTATTTTAGGTTTTATTTTGAACGTATAATCGCACTTAAATAACTGTTATAAATATTTTATCGGATATTTGCACGAAAAAGTTTACTTATGCGATCAAAAGAAGTAAAATACAAAGGAATGCGTAGAATAAGAAAAACGCGATTATGCAATCGAAATGCTATCAAGAAAAGAGTAACAGAACATAATGTAAAAAAGCATAATGTACTAAAACAAAATGTAACAAACATAATGTAACCAAAGGAGGATATGGGGCATGAGTAAAAAAGCTTTCGGTACAACATCAAAAGGAGTGGAGGCATCGCTTTACGAAATCAGCAATGGCGGTGGATTGAGAGTACTTTTGACAGACTATGGCGCTTCAGTTGTATCTATTTTTGTAAAGGACAAGGATGGCAATGAGAGAGATGTCATTTTAGGATATGACAATGTGAAGTCATACGAGAAGGAGTATAGCTATTTTGGTGCTACTGTCGGTAGATATGCAAACAGAATTTCTGATGCAAAGATTAATATTGAGGGAGTGGAATACAAGCTTGAGGCTAATGACAATGAGAACAGTCTTCACAGTGGCTCAAATGGTTTTTCTAAGCGATTTTGGACTGTTAAGGAGCAGAAGGCAGATGAGATTACCTTTGAGATAGAGGATGCAGATTTGGAGCAGGGCTTCCCGGGAAATGCAGTCGTTGATGTGACATTTAAGGTAACAGAAGAAAATGCACTTGCTATTATATATAATGCAAAGGCAGATAAGACAACTACCTTCAATATGACAAACCACAGCTATTTCAATCTGAACGGTCATGCATCAGGAAGCGTATACACTCACACATTGCAGATAAATGCTGAGCATTACACACCTGTAAAGGATTCCAAGGCTATTCCTACAGGTGAGATTGCACCGGTTGAGGGTACACCATTTGATTTTACAGAGGCTAAGCCAATCGGAAGAGATATTGAGGCAAATGATACACAGCTTCACTATGGAAGCGGATATGACCACAATTTTGCAATAGACAAGACCGCTCCGGGAGTAGAAAAGGTCGCAACAGCATATTCACCTGAGAGTGGCATACAGATGGAGGTATACACCGACTGTGTCGGAATCCAGCTTTATACAGCCAACTTTATCGTGGGACAGGAAGGCAAGGGCGGAGTCAAATACAATAACCGTGATGCATTCTGCCTCGAGACACAGTTCTATCCAAACTCAATAAATGAGACCAACTTCAGTACACCTGTTACAAAGGCAGGCGATACATACCACACAGAGACAGATTACAAATTTTCTGTGAGATAAAATGCTGCTTTGCATGCAAGTATGATGCAGAATATTAAAAGCTCACCATATTGATGAAATTTATCATTAATATGGTGGGCTTTCTTAAGCTTTGTTTAATCAAACACTGATACAGTGGTTTTATTTCCGGAAATGTGGTATAAATATATTTATGTTTATGTTTATGTTTATGTTTATATTTATATGTATATGTATATTTATATGTATATTGAGACGACTTCGCACACGCAAACCTGCATTATCGCTGGCATATGCCGGCGCACCATCACAGCCTGCAAGTGCGAAGTCCCCTAAAAATAGAAATTAAAACAAATAAATATATAGCACAGAGGAAACAAACCATGAAAATAGTATTTTTAGATTCTAAAACAATTGGTGACGACATCGACCTTTCCGAATATGACAAGCTCGGAGAGGTTGTCAAATATGATTTTTCGACAACAGAGGAAGCAGCAAAGCGCACAAGGGATGCTGATGTGATTGTTTTAAATAAGGTCGAGGTAAATGAAAAATCTATAGGACAGGCAAAAAATTTAAAGCTCGTATGTGTGACTGCAACAGGCACAAACAATCTGGATAAAGAATATCTGGCAAAAAGAGGCATTGAATGGAGAAATGTCGCAGGGTATTCTACAGAGACCGTGGCGCAGCATACATTTGCACTGCTATTCTACCTGCTTGAGAAGCTGAGATATTATGATGATTATGTGAAGAGCGAGAAATATGTGGGTGATACGTCGTTTACGCATTTTTCCAATGTGTTTCACCAGATTAGCGGTATGACCTGGGGCATTGTGGGGCTTGGAAATATCGGAAGACGCGTGGCTGATATCGCAAAGGCTTTTGGCTGTCATGTGGTTTATTATTCTACCTCAGGAAGAAATTCACAGCCGGGCTACGAGAGGGTGGATTTTGATACTCTGCTTGCCACGTCTGATATCGTGTCGGTGCATGCACCGCTCACGGATGATACACTTGGTCTGATGGACAAGGCTGCATTTGAAAAGATGAAAAAATCTGCGATATTTTTAAATCTTGGCAGAGGACCTATAGTGAATGAGGCGGATCTGGCACAGGCGCTTATGGATGGAGAGCTTGCGGCGGCAGGTCTTGATGTGCTGGCGCAGGAGCCTATGAGTGAGGACAATCCGCTCCGTGCGATAAAGGATTCAAACAAGCTGATTATCACACCACATATTGCGTGGGCAAGCGTTGAGGCAAGAACAAATCTGATGCACATTATATACAGTCAAATTGAGGGCTTCTTTGCTAATTAGGAAATATAATTTAAAATCAAATCGCAATATTAAGAGAAAGCACTAAGAGAAAGCATTAAGAAGCAACATTAAGAAGCATCATTAAGAGGAAGCATTAAGAGGCAATATTAAGAAGCAATATTAAGAGGCAGAAATGAGCATCAAATTTGAGATAACAAAACAAAACAACATACATTTTGGAATTGCAGCAGCAGCGGCCGCGCTGGCAGGTTACTTTACATCGGCAAGCTGGTGGGTGATTCTTTTGTTTGCAGCAGCATATTTTGGACTTGTAAATGTGAAGCTTGAGCTTCCGGTGAAGCTGTCATGGCTTTGGGCTGCGATACTGCTTGTCATCGGAGCGATACTATCTGTTTTTTCGGTGCAGTATGTGCTGCTGACAGATGAGGACTTTGTGAAAACCACCGATATGGTGTGCGTGGTGAATGTGGTTCTGGCGCTCGCTATATATCTGGTGATACTTTTTATCACAAACAACACGAGGCTGACATGTACCATAGCATCAATTGCCATTCTTGCGTTTGGGTTTATAGATTACTTTGTTTATGAATTCCGTGGCAATGAGTTTACGTATGCGGATTTGAAGTCAGCGGGAACAGGACTTTCCGTCGTGACAAAATACAAATTCGTCATAGACTACAAATTTTTGTATGTGATTCTGGCGGCTGTTTTGTATATCATGCTGGTAAGGCGCATAGAAGTGCAGTTCGAGTCAGCTATCCATATGAGGATTATTTCGATTCTTCTCACAATAATATGCGTGCTGTATGTCATCATGAATTCCATGTCACTGAACACCGAGACCTGGGAGAAAAAGGGCACGTACAGAAACGGCTATCTGCTGAACTTTGTGCTCGGCATAAGGGATAGTTTTGTGAAGGCACCTGATGGCTACAGCAAGGCAGCAGTTGACAAGATAGCAGACAATTTCAAGGAAACGGACGGCTCATATTCGCAGTCTGATGCGAAAAATCCGACAATCATTGTTATCATGAATGAGTCGTTTGCGGATTTGTCGGTGGTGGGAGATTTTGAGACCAATACGCAGGTCACACCGTTTATGGATTCTCTGAGTGAAAATACGCTTAAAGGCTATGCTCTTTCGTCCGTGTACGGTGCGAAGACGCCGAACTCTGAGTGGGAATTTGAGACAGGAAACTCGATGGCATTTCTGCCGGACGGCTCGGTGGTTTATCAGCAGTATATAAATGATGACCCGACCTCCATAGTCTCAAACCTGAAGAATATCGGCTATACGACGGTTGCGATGCATCCGTACTATGCGACAGGCTGGAGCAGGAACAAGGTTTATCCGCATCTGGGCTATGATGAGACTTACTTTATAGATGATTTTGACCAGACAAAGATACTCAGGGAATATATCACTGACCAGGAGCTCTATGATAAGATTATTGACCGCTACGAGAAAAAGAGCGATGACGAGAAGCTTTACATCATGGGAGTCACGATGCAAAACCACGGTGGCTACGGTGAGAGATATGACAACTTCAACCAGGAGGTTTACAAGGTTGGAGCGTCATACACCGATGCGAACCAGTATCTGTCACTTTTGAATGAAAGTGACAAGGCACTCGAAAATCTCATCACATACTTTAAGGGTGTGGATGATCCGGTAGAGATTGTGTTTTTTGGAGACCACCAGCCGGGATTATGCAATGATTTTATCAAGCTTTTAAATGGCAAGGGCAATTCCGGACTTACGGAGCAGGAGCTTGAGAATCTGTACAAGGTGCCGTTTTTCATATGGACCAATTACGAGACGGATGCACAGAAAGTTGATGTGACGAGCCTCAACTACCTGTCCACACTGACGCTTGAGAGAGCCAACATAGATCTGCCGGCATACAACCGGTTCCTCGCAGAGCTGATGGAGAAGATTCCGGCCATAAATTCACGGGGCTATTATTCGAAAAAGAATGAGTGCTTTATGCATGTGGATGACGCAACAGGAGACGAGGCAAAATGGATAAAGGCATACAATATCCTGCAGTACAATTCGATGTTTGATGAGAAGGACAGAAGCTCGCTGCTGTTTCCGTACCTGAAATAATGTGATTATTTGAAGCAGCCATAAATACACATATGAGAAAATGAATTAATATAACTATTCAGGGAGCTAATAATGAAGCTAAGTGATTTATTACAATTTGATAACATAATTGTGCAATGTCATGATAATCCGGACGCAGATGCACTGGCAAGCGGCTTTGGAGTCTATGAATACCTGAGGATGAATGGAAAAAGTCCCAGACTTGTATACGGAGGCAGGAATATCATACACAAGAGCAATCTGGTGCTTATGGTAGACAGTCTTGGCATACCGATAGAGCATGTGGATTTTTTAGACAATCCGCAGCTGCTTGTGACTGTCGATTGTCAGTACGGTGGTGGGAATGTCACATTTTTCAAGGCAGAAAATGTGGCTGTCATAGATCACCACAGAGTATCGGGAGAGCTTCCTGCTATGAACCGTGTCATGAGCTATATGGGCTCATGTGCGACAATTGTGTGGGATATGCTGCGTGAGGAGGGCGTAGAGATAAATCGAAACCTGGCAACAGCACTGTATTATGGACTTTACACCGACACCGGAGAATTTACCGAGATAACACATTCGCTTGATAGGGATCTGCGCGATGAGGCGGATTTTGACAACACTATAGTGGCCAAATTCAGAAATGCCAATATGTCACTTGAGGAGCTGGACATAGCCGCAACAGCATTGCTGGGGCGCGATTATATAGAGGAATACCGTCTGGCGATCGTAAAGGCAGGGGCATGTGACCCGAATGTACTCGGCATCATAAGCGATTTTGTGCTGGAGGTGGATGCTATTGACATATGTATGGTATTTTCAGTGATTAAGAATGGAGTGAAGCTTTCGTTTAGAAGCTGCATAAAAGAGGTTAGCGCAAGCGAAATGGCGCAGGAAGTGTGCAGGGACATAGGCTCCGGCGGAGGACATTATTACAAGGCCGGTGGATTTATTCCGATGGATCTGCTGATAGACAGCTATAATGTCTACTGCAGAGAAAAAGACGTGACACCAAGATTTCAGTACAGCAGCGATGGTACACACAAACGTCCTTCGGATTCTGCAATCAAATCATTTTTGGAAGAGCGGCTTTTTGATTATTTAAACGATACAACGATAATTTACGGAGAAGATTTTGATACGAGTGGCTTCAAAAAAGTGGATTATAAAAAACGCCCGATACCGATGGGATGTATCATTGCAAAGGATATACTGCCTGTGGGCTGCTGCATGGGAGTGCGGACAGCTAAGGGGGATATCTCCACACCGGTTGGTGAGGATACGGTGGTCATAATAGGAGAAGACGGCAGTGTACAGATTTTAAATCTGGACAGGCTGAACAAAAGCTTCAGGATATATAAGGACTGGCGGTTTACTGTGAAACAGACAGATTATGTGCCGAAGTTCAAGAATAAGGATACGGAGACTATAGTGGATGGAATGGCACATGCCAGAGTGTGCATACCTGTTGAGGCGGATTTTTCAAGGGCATTTGTGCTAAAGCACAAGGTAAAGCTATTTAGGAATAAGGATGACAGCAGTTATATATCAGGCAGACCCGGAGATATTATGGTTCTGCCAAATGATGATAGGAATGAGGCATATATGATAAGCAAGACAGAATTTGAAAAGACACATATAGCAAAGGGTGAGGAGGAAAACCGTAAAAAAGCGGTCGTTTTCGACCTTGATGGAACACTTCTCTATACACTTGAGGATTTAAAAAATGCAACAAACTATGCATTGAAACAAAATGGCATGCCGGAGCGCACACTCGATGAGGTGCGCAGATTTGTGGGAAACGGTGTAAAGCTTCTGATGGAGCGCGCAGTGCCGGACGGAGCAGACAATCCAAAGTTTGAAAAGACATTTTCGGATTTTAAGGAATATTATGAGGCTCATTGCAATGACAATACAGCACCTTATGATGGAATCATGGAGCTTTTAAAGGAGCTTAAATTAAACGGCATAAAGCTTGCCATTGTTTCAAACAAGCTTGACCCGGCGGTAAAGGAGCTCAATCAGCTCTATTTCAAGGAGTATATGACATCGGCAGTCGGCGAGATGGAGGAGGAAGGCATCCGCAAAAAGCCGGCGCCTGATATGGTGCAGAAGGCACTAAAGGAGCTTGGAGTGACACAGGATGAGGCAATCTATGTGGGGGACTCCGATGTGGATATCGCCACAGCGAAAAACTCAGGTCTGGAGTGCGTATCTGTTACATGGGGCTTCAGGGATGTAGAGTTTTTGAAGGAGCATGGTGCAACAAATCTGATAGATGAACCGGTCGAATTGTTAAATTACGTATAATCAGGAGAACTTTGATTTATGCTTTCAGAAAAGGGACTATTGATAATTGAAAAGCTGGCAGAGCACAACAATGAGCTTGTCACATCAAAGGCTCTTGCTGCGTCCACAGGTATGTCAGAGCGAAGTGTGAAGACATATCTGAAGGAGGTGGCTGATTTTTGTGAGCAAAATTCCATGGTGCTCGACAGAAAGCCGGGCAAGGGCATGAAGCCGTGCTTTAGTGATGCACAGATAGGAAAGATTCTGGATGTGGCAGGGCGGAGATCGGCAGCAGTATCGCAGAAGAAGAGACAGAACTACATATCGTATATTCTGCTAAGCGGCTGGGATACATACACGTATGCGCTTTTTTCGGAGGAGTTAAATGTCAGCAAAAATGTCATCATGGATGATATAAATGAGCTTGACGCAGAGCTTCTGCTCTATGGCATTAAGGTGCACAGAACGGCGGGCTACGGAATATATGCGACAGGCAGTGAGTTTGATATCAGAAAAGCCATGAGGCATTTCTGCAGATATCCAATCAGTGATAAGCAGGTTATCAAGACCGATGACCACAGGCTTTCAAGACGCGCGGCCGAGGTGATAGCCAATAATTTCAGAAGCGTAAATCTGTCGATGGCAGTTGACATGATACATCATGTGGAGAGACGCTTTGATATCATCTTTACGGATTACACATTTCAGATGCTGGCAGAGTACATAGCCATTGCACTTTTCAGGGTGGATGTGGAGAAGGAACTGAAAACGGATGAGTTAGATTTGTCGAACCGAATGTGTGATACTGCAAGTGATGGGGATGCGGGCACCGGAACAGAGCAGCAGGTACAGAAAAATGGATTCATAATGACAGAGCATGAGAACATGGCAAGGGAGGCAGCAGGCTTTCTGGAAAGATATCACGGCATCAGCCTCTCACAGCCTGAAATCATGTATCTGGCAATGCTTTTTTCCTGTGCCGAGGGACAAAACCGCGTTGTCATGTCCTGTGAGGAGGCGCTTAGCATAGAGGATGAGATGATAGTGTATCTGTCAAATCTTCTCGCAGCCAATCTGATTGAAAATGAGCTTCTACGTGAGAGCATGCGTAGCTTTTTACCGGGCTCCATTGCGAGGACTCATTTTGGCATAGAGATAGACAATCCGTTTCTTTCCGATATCACACAATCGTATGCCAGCCTTTTTACCGTATGCTTTACAGTATCGAGATACTACGAAAAGTACACAGGTGCCATGCCGAGCGAGAATGAGATAGCATTTATTGCCTTGCAGGTGGGCGGAGCCCTGCACAGAAATCCTATGACAGTACGCGCAGTGTTAATCGGTGCAGCAGGCTATGCGACCGGCAGTATAATAGCGGGCAAAATAGAAAACAGGGTGCCGGATGTAAGGATAGTAAGCATTTTGTCGTCAGACCGCATAGAGCATATTGACGAGTATGACTGCGACCTCATACTCTCGACCATAGACACACAGGCAGATATCCACAAGGATATGAGATTTCTGTATGTTTCTCCACTAATCAGTGCGCAGGATGAGAAAAATATCAGAAACAAGTGCTTTGAACTCATGACCGGACAGAGCGCGGAGGTCAGCGAGTTTTCACAGATGCTGTCGGAGGAATTTATCATATTTGAGAAAAAGGCGAAAAACCGCAAGGATGTTTTAAAGCGTGCGTGCCAGCTGCTCATAAACAAAGGAATAGTGCAGAGCGAGTTCGCGAGGGATGTGCTGGAGCGTGAGAAGGTGGAGGCAACCGCCGTGGGCTGCAATATAGCCATACCGCACGGAAAGCCTGAGCATGTAAACCGCTGCCAGATACTTGTGATACGTCTCGACAAGCCGATAGAGTGGGGCGAGAGGATGGCAGACATGATATTTCTGCTTGCGATAAACTTTGACAGTGTCAACACGACAAAGGCATTTTTCCATGACTTCACGAAGCTTCTGAATGAAAATGGAGCGACGGACAGGCTCAGGGAGGCTGCGACACCTCATGAGCTTTGTGCAGCTATCCGGAAAGAGCTGGGGTGGAACTGAATATTGCATTAATACAAAATTGCACCAGAGATGGTGCAATTTTGCATTTTGGGGAATATTGAAAAAACTCATACCGCACAGTACAATAAAACCATAGAAAGCAACGGACATATGACAGGCTGATGAATAGCAGAGGGCAATACAGTTAATCATATGTGTGAGCGAAATAGACAAATAAACCAATAAATTTTAAAATTCAGGAGGACAGAACTATGGTAAGCAAGACAATGGTAGTAAAAGCAGCAGAGGGACTTCACATGAGACCGGCAGGAGTTATCGCAAGAGAGGCAGGCAAGTTTGATTCAGACGTAACAATCGTATTCGGCGACAAGAGAATCAACGCAAAGAGCCTTGTAAACATCATCGCAGCATGCATCAAGAAGGATGCAGAGATTACATTCGAGTGTGAGGGAGCTGACGAGGAAGCAGCACTTGCAAAGATGGAAGAGCTCGAGGCAGACAACTTCGGAGATTAATCAACAAACAAAGTCAATCGGAGGTGTGATATGTACAAAGGAATCGCCGGCTCAGAAGGAATCGGAATCGGAAATGTGGTCATTATCGAAGAGCATGAGATAGTGATTGAGAATAAGAAAATTACAGATACAGACGCTGAAATCGCACGTCTCCAGGGAGCCATTGAGAAATTTGTAAATGATACAAACGCCATGGCAGACAGAATGGAAAAGACAGTCGGAGCAAAGGATGCGGATATCCTTCGCGGACATATCCAGATGCTTCAGGATCCGACCATAGAGGAGCAGATTACAGCACTCATAGTAAGTGAGAAAATCACGGCAGAGAAAGCACTCGACCAGGTGCTTGAGCAGACAGCAGAGATATTTGCACAGATACCTGATGAGCTTTTGCAGCAGAGAGCAACAGATTTCAGGGATATCAAAGCCAGAATCCTTAAGATTCTGCTTGGAATCGAGGACTACGATATCTCAGCAGCTCCGGCAGGCACAGTGCTCGTGGCACATGACCTGACACCATCCATGACAGCAGGTATCGTGGCAGAGAATATCGCAGGAATACTCACAGAGGTGGGCGGCAGAACTTCCCACTCAGCAATACTTGCAAGAGCTATGGAAATCCCGGCAGTTCTCAGTATTGACGGAATCTGTACATCTGTCAAAAATGGTGACAGAGTGGTACTCAACGGAACAAGCGGAGAGGCAATCGTAAACCCTGACGCTGAGACAGAGCAGAAATTCGCTGGGCTGCTTGAGGAATACAAAAAAGAGAAAGAGCTCTTAAAGAAATTTGCGGGTGTGCCGACAGTATCCGCAGACGGCACAAAGGTAGAGCTTGTATGCAATATCGGAAAGCCGGAGGACGCAAAGAAAGCTGTAGAGTGTGACGGAGAGGGAATAGGACTTTTCCGTACAGAGTTCCTTTTCATGGACAGAGATACAATTCCTACAGAGGAAGAGCAGTTTGAGGCATACAAATCAGTAGCAGAGACAATGAAGGGCAAGCCTGTCATCATCCGTACACTTGATATCGGAGGCGACAAGGAAATCCCATATCTGGGCCTTGAGAAAGAGGACAATCCATTCTTAGGTTACAGAGCTATCAGATTCTGTCTCCAGAGAACAGATATCTACAATACACAGCTTCGTGCACTTGTGAGAGCCAGTGCATTCGGCAGGATAAAGATAATGGTTCCGCTTGTGACAGGCGTAGATGAGCTTCGCAGTGTAAAGGCAATGGTAGCTGACATCATGAAAGAGCTTGATGCAGAGGGCATTGCATACAACAAGAATCTCGAAATCGGTATCATGATGGAGACACCGGCAGCCTGCATGATGGCAGATGTACTCGCAAAAGAGGCAGCCTTCTTCAGTATCGGAACAAACGACCTGACAGGCTACACAATGGCAGTAGACCGTGGAAACTCAAAGGTAGCATACCTTTATTCAGCCTTCAATCCGGCAGTGCTGCGCGCAATCAAGCGTATCATCGAGTGCGGTAAGAAAGAGGGTATCATGGTAGGCATGTGTGGAGAGGCAGCAGCAGATCCAAAGCTCATTCCGCTGTTACTCGCATTCGGACTTGATGAGTTCTCAGTGAGTGCAACAAGTGTGCTTAAGACCAGAAAGACCATCGCAGACAGCAGCATGGCAGAATGCAAGGCATTGGCAGACAAGGTAATGGCATGCGCTACAGAGGCAGATGTACAGGCAGTGCTTGCACAGCAGTAGATGCAAAATCCAAAGAAGTATAAAAGTTAGTAAAAGAGTATAAATAAGAGTAAAATATAAAAGTATAACATTGAAATTTATTATAAAGACGGCTGAACCGGTGGGGATCGGGACGGCCGTCTTTTTTGTGTACGCGAAATGAAAGATGAATATTTAGTCATTTACGATTTGGTTATTTACGATTAACTAAATTATGATTGACTAAATCATATATAAGTAATAAAATATTGTGTATAGAAATGGAGGGAGAAGAGCTATGTTTATAGGAAGAGAAAAAGAGCTTGCAACTTTAAACGGATTATATAATTCGGATAAATTTGAATTCGCAGTAATCTACGGCAGACGAAGAGTGGGGAAGACAGCTCTCATAAGCCATTTTATACAGGATAAAAAAGCAATATATTTTATGGGAGTAGAGAGCAACGAAAAGCAGAATCTGGAGAACTTTAGTCAGGCAATCATGGAATATGCTTCAGGAATAATGCCGGGGACTTCATTTGTGTCATTTCAGGCTGCAATAGAATATGTATTTAAATTATGTGAAAATGAAAGACTGGTGCTTGTCATAGATGAGTATCCATATGTGGCAAAAGCTTCGAAAAGCATGGCTTCAACCTTGCAGATGCTTATTGATAAAAATAAAGATAATTCTAAAATGATGCTTATATTATGTGGCTCATCTATGTCTTACATGGAAGATAATGTGCTGGCATATAAGGCGCCTTTGTATGGCAGAAGAACCGCCCAGATGAAGATTCTTCCGTTTGATTTTGAGGATAGCTGCAAATATTTTAACAGATTTTCAGCAGAGGATATGGCTCTGATATATGGTATTGTTGGTGGTACTCCGCAATATCTTTTACAGATGAATGACAGCATAAGTGTAGAGGATAATATAAAAAATGTGTTCCTCAACCCCGCATCAGCAATCTTCGAGGAACCTGAAAATCTGTTAAAGCAGGAAGTCCGTGAACCTGCTGTATATAATGCAATAATAACAGCAGTAGCAACAGGCAGCTCCCGTATGTCGGAAATCGCAACCAAGATAGGCGAAACGACAAGTGTATGCTCACAGTATATGAAAAATCTGATTAATCTTGGCTTAATACGGAAAGAAACTCCATATGGCGAAAAGGAGTCCAGAAAATCAATATATGCAATAGCTGATAATATGTTTAGATTCTGGTATAGGTTTATACCTGATAATAATTCTATCATTAGCAGAGGTGCAACAGAACTTGCGTATAAAAGAATTGCTCCAAATCTGTCAGATTATATGGGCAGGATATTTGAAGAAATATGTATGCAGTATCTGTGGAAATTGCTGCTTGATGGGGAAGCACCTGTGGAATTTAGCAATCTTGGACGATGGTGGGGAACGGATCCACAAGAGAGAATACAGACAGAAATTGATATAATGGGTGATCAGGATAAAAGCACTGCATTGTTTGGAGAATGTAAGTGGATAAATGAAAATGTGGATGTAAAAGTGCTCGAAAAGCTGAAGAAGAGAAGCACATTATTTAGATATGAGAATGTTCATTTGTTTTTATTCGCGAAAAAAGGATTTACCCAAGGGTGCATTGAGGAAGCCGGAAAAATGGGAAATGTATCGCTGGTGACATATGATCAGATATATGGGTATTTAAATAATGAAGGATAGTGGGTAAATGTAAAAAGTAATGTTTTGGCTGATACTACATCATACAGAGGGGCATATAATTATGATAACACTGGTAATAAGCAATATAGATTTATCACAATAGTTAAGTCAACACAATGGACTGGAAATCATTATGTTTCAGGACAATCAACAAAAAGTACTTATCTAAAAAATGGAGATATGTTATACTATAGTGAGTCAGGTGGATCTACATATTCATTATCTGTAGGAGTTGCATATGGAATAGGTTCTGTTTCATTAGGAATACCATTGGGAAAAATTACAACGGGAACATTCGGAGCTGCTGTTAAGGCTACAGGAAAAGGTTATTATAAATTGGCACTAAATAAGCAAGTCAAACCAACTGTGATGTTGATACAGTATAGAACAAAGCAAAATGGAAAATGGTCAAGTTGGGGGAAAGCATCAGTATATAGTAAGAGTTATGAAACCGTAAGGATAAAGCCAACATTGATTAAACAATAGGGAGAAGGTAGATAATGAGAAAACGAGTTATTACTTATGTAGTATTTGCTGTTTGCATTTGCGCAATGAGTGTGCTGATTACATATAGCATAATGCAGCAAAAAAATAATGTGACGGTGGGACTTTATTATGGAACTTTTGATTTTTCAAAGTATCAAAATGTAGATAGTACAAAAAAATTAGCTATCATACATGATAACGATGAAAAACAAGGCGAGTATGAGATGGAAATAGAACATACTGATAAGGTGGAAACCGGAACATGGAGCTGGAACGATGAGGGATATATTACTTTATATCAGGATAATGATGCTATTGCAAATCTTGTATATGTGGATGGTAAATATCTATTTTCGGATGCCGATGTTGAAATCCAAGAACTTAAAAGGATATCTGAAACGGCAATAGTAAAATAATTGAGAACATAGGCTACTTTAGGTTTCTTTAGAATTATTTATAATTCTTAAATGATTTTTCAGCTAATTCTTTATATGTATATAGTATTGTAAAGCTATAGACGTCTATGACTTTAGTAACTAATATTCATAGTTTTAAGAGCAAAGGAGAAGCCTATGAAAAAATTCAGATTTATTTTAGTTCTGGCAATGGCTGTAGTAATTAGTGGTGGAGTTGTTTCTACATCAAGTGTTGTAAATGCAGCGACGGATGTTGATTTTGGATCAAATACTGTAACGGCTGGGTGTGCACGAGGATGGTTTCCAAAAGGTCAAACAGGATATACATTGACAAATGGACAGAATCAAACCATTTCTGTTACAGTATCAACAAAAGGAAATAATATAGGAATTGGTTTTATGAAATATTCGTCAAAAACAAATTATTCATATTATTCAGGAGTACTTAATGGAACTTCAGTTACAAAGAAGAAGGCTCTAAGTGGAGCTACTGCAAGTTATCAGCCGTATGTTGCAAACTATAATGATACTGTACAATTAAAGATTAATTCTGGATATGCCAAAATGCAATAGTAGAGTAAAATAGAAACGAAGGAAATGATATTTTATTACATATCATTTCCTTCGTTTGGTAGTATTGAGGAGATGGATATGATAGAAACAGCTATTATATATATAAAAAGAAATAAAATAAAATCTTTGATTATCATACTGATTATCGCGACAATAATCCTGGGTGAAATTATTGGCCTGCTATTAAGCAATGCCTCAGAAAAATCTGAGAGAGATGCATATTTATATAATGGGGCAGCCTTAGTAATTGAGGATGATAATGGAGGCTTTACAAAGAGTGATTATGATGAAATCAGAAAAGTAAAATATGTAACAGGACTTGGGGCATGGAGAGAGCTGATTGCAGATCCGGTGGATACAGAGAATGTAAAGGATCATACAGGAACAAATCCAGAGAATGAAGATGTACGAGATCGAGCTGATAAAATGGTAATTGTTGCAAATATGGATGTACAAAAATATAGCTTGTTTTCATGGGAAAAAAATGTATCTCTTATTGAGGGAGAATTTCCTACATATAAAAACAAAGGGATTATTGTAGAACAACGATATGCAAAAAAAAATAATCTTAAGGTAGGCGATGAAGTTAAATATATTATAGGAGAACAACTAGAAGTAACATCTTTACAAATATGCGGAATTTATAAAGTGGATAGTGATTTTGAAATATATGATTCAAATGAGGAAGGAAGTTCTGTATATATTCATAGTCCATATAATACAATATATGTTGATTATGATTATATTGTGGAATTATTAGATTTGGAATATACAGCTTCAACAGGAAGCGAAGTATATATTGATAGTATAGAACATATAGAAACTGTAAAAAAGCAATTTAGGGAAATGTATGGAGATAGTGTAGAAATATATGATAATACTTCAAATTATCTCGATTCAGAATGCAAAGTTGTGAGGTTGATGGGAAAAACATCAAAATTGATTTGCTGGATGATAATTATAATGGGGGAAATTATTTTATTAATTATTTTCTCGTTTTATACTATCCAATACCAAAAAGATACAGGATTATTTATAGTACTTGGAAGATCGAGAAAATGGTGTATAGGTAGATTTGCCTTTATAGGAATGATATATACAATTAGCGGTTTGGTTTTGGGAGTATTATTATATTGTATACTTGGCAATTATATATGTAACATTATAAGTAATGTAGGTAAGAATGTTATAATTAATAGTACAAATAGAGTTGTAGGTGGATATGATACACCTGGAATATTTCAAGGTTTTGAGATTCGTATAGAAATGAGTGTATTTTTTACTTTGAAAAACATTGTAGTTTTATTTATAATTTCGTTGATTAATTGGATAGCATTTATGGTACTGCCTGTTGTAACAACTGTTGAAGAAAATGCAAAGAAACTGTTAAATTCGAAGGGATAGTGGTAAATATGTTGGAAATGATTAATGTATCGTATGCATATAAATCAAAGAAGGAAATTGTGCATGTGTTGGATAAAGTTACATACAGATTTGAAATAGGAGAAATGTATGGAATATTTGGTCCGTCAGGTTCAGGAAAGACAACGTGCTTATCGTTACTTGCCGGTTTAGAAAAACCGGACGAGGGGGAGATTTTGCTGGATGGAGAAAATATACAAAATATTGGTGGAAGAAAACTGCGCCAAAATAGTATATCATTGGTTTTTCAGGATTATCAGTTATTTGATTATATGACTTCCCTTGAAAATGTAATGGTTGCAGCCCAGATAAGCTTACCTGATGTACCCAAAAAAGAATTGATAAAAATGTGTAGAGACAGCCTTGTAATGGTTGGACTTGATGATAGTCAGATAACCCGAAAGGTTACGGAATTGTCAGGTGGACAGCAGCAAAGAGTTGCAATAGCGAGGGCGTTGATAACAGATGCAAAATATATTCTGGCAGATGAGCCTACAGGAAATCTGGATAAAGAAAATCGAAGAAAAATTGTCGAATTGTTGCAGCAGATAGCTCATGAACAGGACAGATGTGTTATAGTAGTAACCCACTCGGATTATGTAAAGAAAAAATGTGATATTTGCTATGAAATGGGAGATGACGATGAGGAATAAATGGTGGCAGGCATGCAAAGAATTATTAGGGAGACCGGGGCGGAACATACTAATTGCTATTTGCATATTTGTACTGACACTGTTTTGCGGAATTGCAACATTTTTAGATTCGGCAATAGAGAGCTTTTACAAATCTTTTGCAGATATGGCAGGATGTTGTGTTCTTGTTGAATTAGACGATTTTTCTACTTTAGATGATTGGAAAGATATTTTAGAATATGCAGATAATAATAAAAATGTTGTAGGATATAATAATGCATTTACAAGTGATATTATATGTGAAGCGGTAGATTTTGAAAATGTACCATATACAGAAAAACAAAGTGATTTTGAGAAAAATAAAATATATGTCAGTGGAAACATAAATACTTCTTACAATGAATATTTCAGTAGCGGTATCTTTAAGATTTCAAAAGGAAAATATCCGATGTCAGGTGATAAAGGGGTAATGATATCAGATAAGATTGCGTCTGAAAATAATTTATCAATTGGTAGTGATGTATCTATACAGTCTGAAAATAATACTATTAATATTATGGTGATTGGGATTTATACAGTAATAGATACGCCAAAGATTGAGGTGAGTGATGGCTATTATAAAGAAGTACCTAACAGTATAGTGTTTACTGATTACGATTCATATGTAGAATTAAATAGTGAAGCAAGTTGTTATGGGATAAACTTTTTCAGCACAGACTATAAAAGTACATCACTTTTATATGATGATATGAGTAAAATAGTTGAAAATGTACCAAATTCTGCAGTTGTAAATCAGGTTCTGAATGAGGAACTGCAAATGACAGATGTAATATCAATGTTAAAAAGTATGACAAGTGTGACATTGAGCGTTATGTATATTGTATGTGTTGTGGTTATGTCGTTACTGACCGTTTTATGGCTTAAAGGACACTCAAAAATGATTGCAATATACAATACACTTGGACAGAGAAAATTTAGGACAATTCAAATTCTATTATATGAGATTTTGATGATAACTGTCCCAGCTCTTGGAAGTGCAGCTATATTGATATTGGAGGTATTTAATAGATTTTCCGTAAATATTTTTAACTACTTTGTTGAATTGTGTGAAATTGCAAATGTTCAAAAAAATTATTCAATGGATATATGGAATTTCAAAATGAATATTTGGCAATTTATTTTTAGAATTGGAGTTTTAGAAATTAGCGTTATTTTAATAACCATGATTGGAAGCTTTATCTATGTTCATAAGAGTTTACGTAAATTAAGGAGTAATTAGGAAAATTTATGTGCTGTAATTTTTAGATATGATAAAATATGTATAATATGATGAGGGAGAGAATATGAAAAAACAAATGATAACTTTAGCAATGACAATGTTGATTGGAAATACAAGTGTGTTTGGCGGTGCAACATCGGTACAGGCAGCACCAATACAAGATCATATGTTTTATTGTGAAATAGTACAGGGAGTATCAGAGAATGTACAAGATAGTGCAAGAGGAATTTTTAGTGTGTATTATGAGGTGATAGTTGATAATACAGCTATTAAGGAAAAGGCAAAAAGTTCATCAAAAACTATCGGAACAGCACGTAAAGGGACAAAATATAAGAAAGTTGGGGAGTCAGAAAATTGGCTTAAGATACGATATGGCACTGGTTATGGATATATAATTAAATCAGCTTTAAAAAAGTTATAGGAGCATATAATGGACAAAATTCTTGTTGTTGAGGATGATAAAACAGTATACAGTGGAATAAAGAAGCTTCTCGAATTGCAGCATTATAGTGTGGTAATTGCACAAAATGGTGTGGAAGCTTTAGAAAAAATAGATGAATCGTTCAGCCTTATAATAATGGATATAATGATGCCTCAGTTAGATGGCATTGAAACATGTAGGAGGATGCGTGAAAGATACAGCGTCCCGATATTGTTTTTGTCAGCTAAATCGGAAGAGCTGGATAAGTTGGAAGGGCTTGAAGTGGGCGGTGACGATTACATGACTAAGCCATTTTCAAACATGGAGCTTATTTCAAAGGTTAAAGCTCTTATCAGACGATATCGGATATATGACAGCGGAAGTGCAAATCGCACAAACAAGGATGAATCTATAGAGACAGATGGACTTAAACTGTTTACGAATCGAAACAAGGTTGAGTTTAATGATAATGAGATAAAATTAACAGGAAAAGAATATGAGATACTAAAATTGCTGATGAAAAATCCGGACCGGATATATACGATTGAGATGATATACGAGATGGTGTGGGATGAGGCTTTTACCTATAATGCAAAGAATACTGTTATGGTACACATTAAAAATCTTAGGAATAAGCTTATAAAAGCATGCGGCGATGCATGCATACACACAGAATGGGGAAGAGGATACCGTTTTGAGAGATGATTTAAAGAGGGTAAAGAAAAAGCTGTTTTTGACATTTGCAATTGCGATTATAGGGACATGTGTCGTTTTTGGAATATTATACTATCTGGGAATTGATTTGTTGAACAATTATATTGAAGGTACAACTTTGATCTACTATAACGAAAAGCCATATATAGATGAGTTTCAACAGTATGTGACGGATAATGATATAAGTACTACAGATGTCGAACAATATGATGAATGGATGGCGGAGCATGATGTTTCGTTTTATAGTGTTCAGGAAGAGGGAAAGGTAATATATAATAAATCAAATGTAGATAAGCTTATCTCTCCAGCTAAAAATATGTATGATTACCGATTTACAGGAAGCTATGAGCTGCCTGTTCAGTTCGCCGATATAGAAGCGAAAGTATTTATATATACAGGATTTACGATAAAATATTATATAGCTTTAATGATTTTTGATGTAGGATTTTCTCTTATGTTGGGAATCGTATTTGTGTATCTACGCATCAGAAAAATTATAGCGGGCTATCAAACAGAGCTTGAAGCATCACAGGAACAGGAGAAAAAAGCGCGACAGGAAAAGGATGAACTGATGCGTAATATGGCTCATGACCTGCGTACGCCGTTGACTGGACTCATGACACATATTGATATAATGAAGCTTGAGAATGAAGCAGATGAGGAAAATCAGAAATATCTGGATATAGTGACAGATAAAGTGCTTGATATAAAAACGCAGATGGATAATCTGTTGGATTTTTCTATGGCAAGCTCAGAAAAAAATATAGAATTGGATAAGCCTATAGAAACGGAGTATGCGGTAGGAGATTATCTTTCTGAAATGTATGCAGTTTTAAAGGAAAGAGGATATAGTATCGATATTGATAAGCTAAAATGGGAAAAAGTTAAAATTGCTGTTAATGTGGGATTTATATCAAGAATATTTACTAATCTGACAGATAATATATGTAAGTATGCAGACATAGATAAGCCAGTAGTAATGGAGACTTATTTTACAAAAAATAATTTTAAAGTCAAAATCGGTAATGGAATATGTGATGGTAAGACACTACTCGAAAGAACTGGAATAGGACTTAAAAGCGTGGATATGATGATGCTTCGAATGAATGGAAATATGAGCTATTCAAGAGAACGTGGGCAGTTTTGGGTTAAACTGGAGTTTCCGATTGTGAAATGATATATATTTAGATTTGTTAATAAAAATTTATATTTTTTTGGAAATATTTAAGGGATTTCTTTAGTTTTTTATTATAACATTTCGTAAAGATTATAATAAAATAGATTGGAGAAACGTAATGAGTATTTACAGTAATTTAAAGGAACTATATAAAGATACAAATGATATTGTTAATGGGAAAAATATTGCATGGAAAATTATTTATATGTTACAAAATATTTCCTTTATAATTATTTGCATGATTTGCTTAGTAGATAAATGTAAAATCAGAACAATTATTCCAGAGAATATTGAATTTGGTCTATCGCAAAGAGTATGTAATTTTTTGAATAAATACATAGTAATTTGTATTATTTTTTATTTTGGCTACTTGGTGATCTTAACTCCTATAATAAAAATACTATATGTCAAATTAAAGACGGAATATAATAAAAACATAATTCCTATATGGTATACAATTGATGAAATTATTAAAATTTTGCTGAATATCATGATTTTAATTGAGCTTATACAGGATGTTATACTTGGTTTAAATGGTGAGTATGCTATTCAAACAAGAAATATTATAATATATTTTTATATTACAATAAGTGTACTATTTACATTTATAGTTAAATTGTATAGACAAAATGAAAATTTATCTTTATTAATCTCTTATAGATATACTGATTATTTTGATTCAGAGGGAAAGAGAATCGCTAAAGAAGATAAAGTGATTTATAGAAATAAGATATATAGTTTGTATAAGGAAGAAAAAAATTGGTATTTAGTGGATAATAATATAACGGAAAAGATAAAGCTTCAAGAAGCTGTAATTGATAAAGAAGGAAAAATTAAAGTTTATTTTTATGGTATGGGGGAGAGAATATAGTTGATTATAATGTAATACTGATTAGTAGGCAGAGGCAGTAACGAGAGAGTGGCCTCTGTTTTTTGCGCAGGAAAAGAGTCTCTTTTATTTAACGTAATAGAGGATAAAATTAAAATCAGGTATTTAAGTTTTTAATGAGAAAAACTTCAGAATACTTCAGATTTATTTTAGTAAAATCTTTAGAATTTGACGATAATATATTAATAGGCGCCAAGTAAAATATATACTTTATAATAACTACATAAAAAGGAGACGATATTAAGCTGAAGAAAATATTAAAAGAATTGTGCATAGGACTGTTTACTATAGTATTACTAAATAGCAGTAATTTAGTTAATGTGTTTGCAACGGAAAATAGTTCTGTTTCTGAAAGTGAAAATTTATATTCAAATTATGAACAAGTCACGCAGATAGCTATACCTGATGAGAATGGTAATTTGCGGTTTTATACGGGAATTGAAGCTCAAAAAATATATAATCAGATTGAAAAAGAAAACATGACTGAGGAAATTAATAATAATAGTTTGTCGGGGTTATTTAATTATGATACGTACAAATTAAGCACGAATAACGGTATAGATACATGCGGAATGTTCACATACAAATATAGATTTGTAACAAGCTCAAAAGGAACAAAGTATGGCAGTAATAGGAGAATTTCCCCAATACTTGCTAATGGAACGAGTTCAAAACAATCTATGGAAGTATCCGTGTCAGCAAGCGTTTCTTGGAACATAAATGCATCGTTGAGTGGTGGATATAAAGATGCGTTTAATGCAGCGGTAGGAAGTGGTTGGTGTGGAACGAAAAGTTTTTCAGAAACGTTGACAATAAATGTTGCACCTCATAAAAAAACCTGGCTTGAATTTAAGCCTAGAGTAAATTTTGTTAATGGTGAGTCACAAAAATATTATGTGACAAGAGGACCTAAAAAAGTTACTGTTGTTGAAAGCAGCAAAAAGGTATATTCTGAAAGTCCCAGAACAGTAACGATGCAATTGGGTGATAAAAACGTTAAATGTCCTGACGGAATGTATGTGTGGAAAGAAAGCAATAATTAAAGGAGAATACATATGAAGAGTGAAAAAATTGCAGCATCAATTTGTTGGCTGACAGCAGCATTATTATTCGCGGTGGATCAGATTAATCTACATCTGGCTTACCTCAGTTTGGCAACTTTGGGATATTCCACTGATATTGGATATATAGATAGTGTTCCAATGGTCGTGCTGGCGGTGGTATTTGTGCTTGCCGGTATTGGATTTCTTGTATCAGAAAAATTTAAAAAGCATTAAGTGAATATTTCTTCATGAAAACCTCCATACTAAATAGAAAAGAAGTATGGAGGTTTTTATGAGCAGAAATATTGAAAATCATGATTCGGTGCTCTTGCTTCAGGATTGCATAGCGGGCTGTAAGATGGCACTTGAGAGCATGGATGATATAAGAGAACACACAGATGACAAGCAGCTTCGTGAGCTGATAGACAAGTACTATGATGAGCACACCAGGCTGTCAGTGGATTGCAGGGATATGCTTGACAAAGCAGGTGCAGATATTAAGGAACCGGGTGTGTTTGCAAAGATGGCTGCGAAGCTGCAGACAGCGATGAAGATGGCAGTGAATGATGATCAGTCCCAGGCAGCAAAGCTTCTGACGGAGGGCTGTAATATGGGCATAGAGACAATCAGCGGCAGTCTCAATGAATATCGCGATGCTGATTCAAAGAGTGTGGCAATTGCAGAGAGGCTCAGGACGCTTGAGGAAAAAATGGTGGGAGATTTGCAGCCATTGTTATAAAAAAATATAAAAAACGGCTGTTGTACCAAATCAGTACAACAGCCGTTTATGCGTAGCTGTCAAGCATCATGCCTGAATAAATTGACGAAATATATGGTGTGTTGAAATTGTGCCCGGGATTCTTATATGCCACAACAACCTTCTGTACATAGTTCATAGGATTGACTGTCACAGAGTTTGCTTTGTCACCTATTGCATCCTTTAGTGCTGTAAGTGTATTGAAGGTGTCGTCAGCTCTGTCCGGACGAAGCGCGCCGGCGAGGATGTCGCGGTCGATAGTGAGCTTACCGTCATCGTCTGTCATGAGACCGATGTAGGAAAGCTTTGACTGTGAGCCCTTTGTGATGGAGCTTATATCCCGAAGCAGCCTTGTGGCATCTGCAGAGTCGGTCATTGAAAAATTATCTGCCACGTCTATCATCTTATTGTATGCGTCAACCAGAGTCTGCACATTGTCGGCAACTGCATCGGAATTGGTCTTAAAACCGATGGCTGCGGCTCCTGTATCTGTGGTTGGCTTTTTGAGCGTGAGCTCAAAAGTATTATTGATGGTAAAGGTGTTGGACAAGGATGAGTGCGCAGTGCCATTCAGCGAAAAGTCAGAGTTGTGGGCAGGGGATGATACCTTATCAATACCCAGCTGCTTCATCATGCTTATGGACTCTGCGTTAGCTGATGGAGCCACGCTAAAGAGAGAATCCTCAGTCTCGCTGAGACCTGTCTGCATTGATGTAAGCTGAAGCGCTGCCTTGCCTGAGTCATCATGGACTATGTCTGCCTCAATGCCAAGACCGGATGCATTTATGAGCCTCTTGAGCTTGTCCTGCACCTCGCCGTTGGTTTCACCGGTGCTCACTCCGAACTGGAACTCATAGGATGATGCATTGGTATTTATGTCAAAGGAATAGCTGCCCGGTATAAAGGACAGGGCCTTGCTGTCTAAGTAGCTGCCGGTATTGACCTGTGGTGCGGCGAGCTGTCTGACCTCTATATCAAAGCCGTCTGCTCCTTTATTCTCTGAACCGTCACCCACGTAGCGCACGCCTACAGCATCCTCATTAGATGACTCCGCAACCTTCTTCTGGAAGGAGTCAGATGAGCCTGCATATTTATCAGAAAGCGAATCCACGGCATTTAAGATAGCTTTAGAGCTTTCCTTTATATCGATAGCATATTTCTTGGCCTCGGACATATTGGAAATCTTGTACAGAGGGGACTCTTTATTTGTCTTTATTATTCTGTTGTATATCTTGCGCAGGTCGCTTTTCTTGTGCGAATCATAGCGCGATACCTCTTTATTGGCATAAGTGCTGGCATAGTAAGCGTAGGCACTGTCTATCTTTGCCATAAGGACCCCTCCTTTCATCCGTGAAAATCGTTTAATCCGTTAAATGGTAATCCTTTAATTATCAAATCCTACTTATACACATATATTATATCGTCATAATTGAGGATTTACAACAACAAAATACTTGAAAAATTCAGATAAATGTACTATATTTAGTTATGTATCTGTAAGATTTATAAAAACTAATTGCTGCCGGACACAAAAAAGGTGCAGACAGCGGCACTGTTCAAAAGAATTTACAATAAATTTTAAAATAGCTATTGACGGTTACGGCTCAACTGTGATATAGTATACAGGCTTGGAAATAGGTCTTTTTTTTATGCCTTTTTTTAAGGGTACAAACAACAAAGAATTTAAACGGAGGTGGAAGTCGTGCGTACAAAGATTACATTAGCGTGCACAGAATGTCAGCGTCGTAATTACAACATGACAAAGGACAAAAAAACTCATCCGGACAGAATGGAAACCAAGAAGTATTGTAGATTCTGCAGAACTCATACAATGCACAAGGAAACAAAATAGTCTAGGAACTGAGTGAAGGAGTACATTATGGGACAGAATGAAAAAGTCGAAAAGGCTCCAAAAACAAGCTGGTTTTCAGGTCTGAAAGCTGAATTTCAGAAGATTATCTGGCCTGAGAAGCAATCGGTCATCAGACAGACCATTGCAGTACTGGCGGTTTCAGTAGTTACCGGTCTTATTATTGCGCTTCTTGACTGGGGTATCCAGCAGGGCGTAGATTTCCTTATTGGTTTACATTTTTAAAACGGAGGCAAAGTGATTATGACAGAAGCGAACTGGTATGTAGTTCATACCTATTCAGGTTATGAAAACAAAGTCAAAGCTAATATTGACAAAACAATCGAAAACAGACATCTTGAGGACCAGATCCTTGAAGTACGTGTTCCATTGGAGGACGTCACAGAGGTGAAGAACGGTGTTCGTAAACAGGTTTCCAAGAAGATGTTTCCAGGCTATGTTCTTATTCATATGATTATGAATGATGATACATGGTACGTTGTACGAAATACCAGAGGCGTAACTGGATTTGTAGGTCCGGGAAGCAAACCGGTTCCTCTCACAGAAGCCGAGATGAGACCTTTGGGTATTAAGACGGAAAACGTGGTAGTTGATTTTGCTGAGGGTGACATGATAGTCGTTATCGGCGGTGTCTGGAAGGATACAGTCGGTGTTATCACAGCTATGAATTATCACAAGCAGACAGTTACAATTAATGTAGAGCTGTTCGGTCGCGAGACACCGGTAGAAGTAAGTTTCGCAGATGTTAAGAAAACAAATTAAGGAGGCAATTCCAAATGGCAAAGAAAGTAGAAGGATACATTAAATTGCAGATCCCTGCTGGAAAGGCAACTCCAGCTCCTCCAGTTGGACCTGCACTTGGACAGCACGGTGTAAACATCGTAGAGTTCACAAAGCAGTTTAATGCAAAGACAGCCGATCAGGGCGACTTAATTATCCCTGTAGTTATTACTGTATATGCAGACAGAAGTTTCAGTTTCATTACTAAGACTCCACCTGCTCCGGTATTAATCAAGAAAGCTTGCAAGATTCAGTCTGGTTCAGGCGAGCCAAACAAGAAGAAGGTTGCTAAGATCACAAAGGCACAGGTTCAGGAAATCGCTGAGCTTAAGATGCCTGACTTAAACGCTGCTTCACTTGAGTCTGCAATGAGCATGATCGCTGGTACAGCAAGATCAATGGGTGTTGAAGTGACCGAATAACACTTAGCGAAGCCAAGCGTATAACGCGCAGGCTGAGGTTAGTGTGAGGTCGTTCTCTGAGATTAGTGAAAGCAAGCCCGCCTTTTGGGCGAAGCTTGAACTTAGCGAAGAGAACATACCCATAAAACTGACGAACCGACAGGAAAGTTAATCATTAATGAGGATTGATAAAAACATCGGTTAAACAGTATTATTTTAAGATAACAAAGAAACGTAAATGTGGGAGGGTCCTCTCCCGATATTACCACCAGGAGGTTATTTTTTCATGAAAAGAGGAAAGAAGTATCAAGACGCTGTTAAGGCATTTGATAAGAAAGAGCAGTACGATGTTGCTGACGCTATCTCTATCGTAAAGAAAAATGCTACAGCTAAATTTGACGAGACAATCGAGCTTCATCTTAGAACAGGCTGCGACGGACGTCACGCAGAGCAGCAGATCCGTGGTGCGGTTGTATTACCACACGGAACAGGAAAAACAGTTAAGGTTTTAGTTTTCGCTAAGGGAACTAAGGTTGACGAGGCACAGGCAGCAGGAGCTGACTTCGTTGGAGGCGAGGAGTTAATTCCAAAGATCCAGAACGAGGGATGGTTAGACTTCGACGTTGTAGTTGCTACACCTGACATGATGGGTGTTGTTGGTCGTTTAGGACGTGTCCTTGGACCAAAGGGCTTAATGCCAAACCCAAAGGCAGGAACAGTTACTATGGATGTAACAAAAGCTGTTAACGATATCAAAGCCGGTAAGATTGAGTACAGATTGGACAAGACAAACATTATCCATGTGCCAGTTGGAAAAGCATCTTTCACAGACGAGCAGTTAAACGACAACTTCCAGTCTCTTATGGGTGCAATTAATAAAGCAAAACCTGCTAGCTTAAAGGGTCAGTACATTAAGAGCGCAACTCTTACATCTACAATGGGACCTGGCGTTAAGTTAAACGTGGTTAAGATTACACAGTAAGATAGTTAAACAGTTACAGTAAAACAATTTACAAGACCTATCAAACGCCAAGCAAAAGTTTTGCGGAAAGTAATTGACATCCGTAATATAGTTTGATATAATTGCAATGCATATTGCCGAAGACAGTAGGTGCCGCAAGGCGTAAACGTAGAACCTACCGAGGGAATTTTCGAGATTTATCTTGAATTTTGACTTGTACCCTTCTGTCGACAGGCAGGAGGGTTTCTTTGATTAATAAATCAAATACCTCATGTCTTTTATGCGAAAATCTAAAAGGAGGTAAATGAATCGTGGCAAAGGTAGAACTTAAACAGCCAATCGTAGATGAGATTTCCGGTGTTATCAATGGTGCACAGTCAGTAGTAGTTGTTGATTACTTAGGACTCACAGTAGCAGAGGATACTCAGTTACGTAAACAGTTAAGAGAAGCCGGTGTAACTTACAAGGTATACAAGAATACTTTAGTAAACCGTGCAATCCAGGGAACAGAGTTCGAGGGATTAAAGGATGTCCTTGAAGGACCAAGCGCATTCGCTGTATCAGCAGAGGATGCAACAGCACCAGCCAGAATCTTAGCTAAGTTCGCTAAAACAGCTCCGGCTTTAGAGATTAAAGCAGGTGTAGTTGAGGGAACATTTTATGATGCTGAGGGTATGAAGGCAATCGCCGCTGTACCTAGCAGAGATGAGCTTCTTGGAAAATTACTTGGAAGCATTCAGTCACCTATCACAAATCTTGCTCGTGTACTCAATCAGATTGCAGAGCAGGGTGGCGCTGCAGATGCAGCCGTAGAGGCAGCACCAGCAGAGGATGCTGCAGAGGAAGCTCCAGCAGCAGAATAATTCAAATATTATATTTGAACCTTATTATCATAATTAAATTTTTAAATGGAGGAAATTATAATGGCAAAGTTAACAACAGCAGAGTTTATTGATGCTATCAAAGAGTTAAGCGTATTAGAGTTAAATGATTTAGTAAAAGCTTGTGAAGAAGAGTTCGGCGTATCTGCAGCAGCAGGCGTTGTAGTTGCAGCAGCAGGTGCTGGCGAGGGCGCAGCAGCAGAAGAGAAGACTGAGTTCGACGTAGAGTTAACAGAAGTTGGCCCGAACAAAGTTAAAGTTATCAAAGTTGTTCGTGAAGCTACAGGCTTAGGTTTAAAAGAAGCGAAAGACGTAGTAGACGGAGCTCCGAAAGTATTAAAAGAAGCAGCTGACAAAGCAACAGCTGAGGATATCAAAGCTAAACTTGAGGCTGAGGGAGCAAAAGTTACATTAAAATAATTGCGGGTGTTTTATACGCAGTGATTGTAACAGGGCGGCTGCCGGATAATTCCGGCAGCCGCTTTTATACTTTATAGGATGATGCAGGGGACAGATAGTGCATTTAATACCTCTTTCTACGAGGCTGGTTAAAGGCTGTAAGAACGTATATCAGCCACTTATGGAGCACTTGACCAATTTGACATCAAAAATGCCTGATTGAGGCGGAAAAAGCGTACAAGCGTAAAAGACAGAAGAAAAAACTGGTATGTTGTGGGTTAAAAAATGAATTTCACTTTGAAAACCATGATTTTTGTAAGACTAAATGTCACAGAAGGGCGAAATTTAACCGCTGCTGTTCAGATGCAAGTGAAAAAAGTATTAAAAAATGGTTGACAGAATAAAATACGAGTGGTATTATAGTCAAGCTGACCGCTGGATAAGACATGATTTGACAGAGGACAACATGATTTTGGAAAGATTTCCAAAATAAAACAAAAAAAATCTTGACAAACAGAACAACACATGATAAGATATCAAAGTTGTCGCGTTTAAGATAAC
>OGGK01000668.1_pt1 | contig 30390 bp, 20 predicted proteins | sample 1571171 | NCBI WGS metagenome assembly OGGK01 (sample SAMEA2581958, study PRJEB24529) | metagenome | biome: Human gut stool | place: China | collected 2011 | reverse complement strand
AAGACTTCAACAAGGCTTTGGCTTCCAAAACGACGAGACTGTCAATCCATTCGCCCGCCGTCTTTCCGCTGATTTCCTTCACTACGGTGGAAAGGTGCTTGGCAGTGAGGAACATCTTATCAGCATAGTAGGACACACTGCGCTCTTCCTTATAGGACTCGGAAATAGCACGGATAAAGCGCTCGAACAAGTCTTCCTTCCTGCTTTTGGGAATGCGTTCCTGGATGACATGTCCTTGATAGATATTATATATCTCATAAAAAAGGGCCAACAGCAACCCCTGAGTGATTTCCTTACGGAAAGGATTGTCTTTCAGCTTCACCTTGCTCCAAAGAAAAGAGTGATACTCCTGAAACGATTGGGATTCCTCCGGAGTGATGTGAACGAAGGGCCGCTCCTTAATCATGAAAAACATAGGGAAAAGCTGTTGCATGGTAGGTATCACCATATCCATAAAATCCCTTGAGACGGCAATGAAAAGACCGGAAAAATCATCGGAACGCTCGCGTTGCAGAACAATCTGGTCGGGAAGAATAATACCCAACATACCTTCCCGCATTTCACATTGCTGCAGGTTGAGTTCCAGTTTGCACCACCCTTTCAAGCAGACAGTCAGGCAAGCAGCATTCAAACGGGTGGGATAAGAGCTCAAAGACATGTCCTTGATGTCATCAAAAATAGCAAAATCATTGCCGATGAAATCGATCATCGGCAAATGATGTATCTGGGAAATATCTACATTCCGTATTCTCTTAGTATCCATGGTTTTTGTGCTTTGGCGACAAATGTAGGACTATTTTGCGGAATTTAGCTCTAAAAATCCTTAAATGGAAACTTTTAGTTCATTATCTTGAAGCCGACAAAGAAGGTTCTCGGCTGCGTAGGTCCGTAGAAATAGCCCGCATCGCGGAATTCCCCTTTATCCAGGTCTTTCTGGAAACTGTTGAAGATATTCTGTACACCCGTATTCAACTGAAGCTTGATATGGTCGTGAAGCACAAAGGTGTAGTTCAGCTTCACATTCAGGTCCAAGAATTGGGGGGTATGCTCCATGCGGTCCGAGGTGATATTGCAGAAGGCACCCTCGGGAGCATCTTCCGGTGCGTAGTGCGGCACAATCATCTTTCCCGTATAAGTGCCGGAAAGGGAGAAATCGAAATTCTTCACCGGTGCCGAGGAGAAAGTGAAGTACCCGTAATAGTCCGGTGTACGGGGCATGCGCTTGGTGGTAAGGTCTTTGCCGTCCACCTTCGTCCAGGCTTCCTCATGGATATAGCGGCTGCGCTGCGCCGTGAAGCCGAGCTGGAACTGCGCCTCCTTGCCGTGGGCAATCTTCGCATCCAGATTGGCACCGTATACGCGTGCGCCGTTTCCGTTGCGGCGCTCCTTGATGACATCCCCTACTTCGTTCTTGCCGATATCTTCGAGCACAAAGACGTGGCGCAGGTCTGTATAGAAACCCTCCACCAGGATGTTTGCCTGCCAGTGTCCCAGATGGGCAGTCCAGTCCACCGAACCGCTGTAACTGTTGGAGCGTTCTTCACTCAGGTTATCGGCGAGTTTGATTTGGACTCCCTTGCCGCCTACTGCCGTCACGTGCAAGTCCTCATCGTATGCCTGCGGAGCGCGGAAACCGGTAGAGTAAGTCAAGCGTGCCTGAAAATCATCTGCCGGCTTGTAGAGCAGGTTGACGCGGGGGCTGAAAATAAGCTTGTCTATCAGGTTGTGTTTGTCCAGGCGGGCGCCGACCAGCATGGTCAGTACGTTCATCTTCCACTCATTCTGCACGAAGGCGCTGGCAATGCGGACATCCTGCTCCATGTCACGATGATAGCCGGTCATGATGTCGTGCAGGGAGTTGTTCTGATATTCCAGTCCGCCGGTGAAGGTGGCGGGGGCAAAGAAGCAGTTGTCCATATTGCCCACATACATGCCGCCGGCAACCCAGGTCAGGTCTTTCGTCTTGCCGTAAGCATTCATGTTCTTTTGGGCACCATAGTAGCTGTTGCGGTCGGTGTGCTGTATGGAGGTGTAAGCCGAAATCTTATGCTTGTACTCCTTCCAGAACAAATCGTAGCTCACGCCTCCGCTATTGATGATATGCTTGGTCTGCTCGGTGATGTCCGTCTCGTGCGGCTGCAAATCGAATTTGTTGCCTCCGCGACGAAGTTCGTTGGTGGTATGGTATTCCAGATTGATGCGGCTGAAATGCGTAGGACGGTAATAGGCGCGGAAGCCGAAAGTATTCATGTTCAGCTTGCCCAGCTCGGAAAAGCCATCGCCATCGCGGTCGTAGGGGTTGCGGTTGCGGTAACTCTCATAAAAGGCAATGCCGTAAGAGTTATCTTTGGCAACCAGCGACACATTGCCACCCATATATTGCTCCCAGGACTTGCCGTCCATATTGGAGAACATGCTCGATACCTGAAAGGAATTGTTGATGGGGTCTTTGGTTATAATATTGATAGTTCCTCCCACAGCATTGGCTCCAAACAAGGCAGAGCCTCCGCCACGCACCACTTCTACCCGTTCAATCATGTTCACGGGGATTTGCTCCAATCCGTACACACCGCTCAATGCACTGATGATGGGACGGCTGTTTATCAATATCTGCGAATACGGACCTTCCAAGCCATTGATGCGCACCTGGGGGAAACCACAGTTCTGGCAGTTGTTCTCCACACGCAAGCCCGATTGGTAGTTCAGTGTCTTGGCAAGGTCGGTGGAGTTGACCATCTCGAACAATTTGGTACTCATCACATTTACAACTACCGGAGCTGCCTTGCGGCTTACCTCGTTGCGGTTGGCGGATACCACCACTTCATCGGTCATGAAACTCTCCTCTTCCATCGGGAAATGTATGACGGCAGTAAAGTCCTTGCTCACCGTCACCTCCTTCTCTTGGGTCTTGTAACCCACTGCCGACACACGGAGCTTGTATTTTCCCGCCGGAAGCTTGCGGAACTCAAATTGTCCTTCTTCATTGGAAACCGTTCCCTGACCACTGCCGATAATCAAAACCGTGGCATACGGTATATTTTCCTCCGTACCTTTCACTATCACATGGCCGGAAATCATATTGCCTTCTTTTATAGGATTTACGGCAAAAGCTACGCTGGCACTTACCACTGCAAGTACCAACGCCAAAATGTATTGTTTCATCAAATTAGCGCTCTAAATAAAAAAAATAATTCAAGTCTGAAAAAAGATAATCATCCGAGATGCCGCACTTCGTTCACTGAAATGCCGGACTTCGAGACTAAAATGCCTGGTATCTACATACAAAAAATCCAGGCGTTTTTAAACCTAATGACTATGAAAAAAGAGCGGGAGGAGCGCGAAGGGAAAGGGTACGTATCACTTCCCCCTTAACAGTAGGTGTTGCCGGTTTGGCTCTGAGCATGGCCAGCAAAGGACGCATCGGGTGCTGAACCTCATACACATCCACCCCGGAAGAGTAGAATGCCGACAAATGCCCGATAACCAAAAGGGAAGTCTGAGAGTGAGAGTGTGTGCCATGAAAAGGGTGCGAGTGCGTTATCATCACCCCATTCACATAATGGACGTGAGTGAACGCGGTGATGCTTGCCTGGTACATGATAAACAGTACCAGCAAGCTCAATGCGCCTATATTTTTTTTCTTCTGCTTCACGTCCAAAAACTTACATTATAGATTCTGAGCCGCAAAGATAGTGAATTATTCTTTAACTTTGCCAAACAAGAACTCATAATCACGCATGGAAGCCGGAGCCACCCATTCTTCGGGAATAAACTTCCACTGATTCAGCGCACGCGGTTCAATCACCTTCTTTCGCTCGATGTACTGCATCAGATAATAGCGTAAGTCCTTATCCGTAGAGTGGATGATGCGCTCCTTCAATTCATCCTGCGAGATGCCGGAACCCTTTGTCAGCAATTCGCCGCCACCGTTTCCGCGATAAGAATTCACCGCTACCTTATACATTTTATCCATATCGAACGGAGTACCGTCTGCCATACTGAGAATGGCTACCTTCTCCCCATCCGGCTTGGTCACATCCACCGTGTAGATAATACCCGCCGCAGAATCGAAGTTGAAGCTGAAATTCTTGAATGAGGCCCTATCCGTAGCACCTTCGCGGCGCTTCTCACGGAAGAGAAGGATATGGTCGTCCGGAGACTTCATCCGATTGGTCCACAAATCATACGACATCTCCAAGGCATCGCGTATCTCCTTCCCCGTCAGACGCATGGTGTAAAGCATATTTTCGTACTTATACAGATTGAACATATCGTTCACAAAAATGTCTCCTTTACGGATTTCCGTATCATAGGACAAAGGAGCCGCAAAAGAAATATCCGCTCCGCTGATTGCCAACTGCAATTCGTGGATAAGGTCTATAAAAGCGGAAGAACCGAAATAGGCAGGACGTGTGGAGATAGTCTCGGTAAAGGAACCAATTTTCTTGGAAACAAAATTCTGCACAGCTTCATTTTCGGGGGCAAAGCGTTGCATGAACTCTTCGCTGACGCCGTAGTCTTGCGTATCGGACAGTATGCCGTCTATCTTCTTGTCTATAACTTTACCATCACGCAGTTTCAAGGTTATATCCACATTACTCACAACGACACCGTTGCTGGCAGGGTCCATCACCAGTACCGAGTCACCGGCTATGTTGCACACCCTCTTGCATTCGCGCGCATGGTCGTGCCCCATCAGGACAATATCGAATCCCGGCACGTTGCACGCCACTTCCACCGAAGCGTTTTCGCGATACTTGCCTCCCATCAGCTGGGCATCCTGGCCGGCATGGAACATACCGATAACCAAATCAGGCTTTTCCTGCTCACGGATAATCTTCATCCATTTGCGGGCAGTCTCCTCCATATCGTCGAAACGCAGCCCTTTCCACAGATTCTCTGAAAGCCATACGGGGATGGCAGGAGTTATCATACCGAGAACCACAATTTTCACTCCGTCACGTTCCAGCACCTCATAGGGTTTGAAATGGGTTTCTCCGGTAGCAGTATCCACAATATTGGCACCCAATATCGGAAAACGGCAGTCACCTGCCCAACGGTCGAAAACGGTACGGCCGGTCTCTACGTCATGGTTACCCATATTGCCGGCATTATACCCCATGAAATTCATCATCTCCGCTGCCAGATGAGGGGCAACGGTATCTATGTAATTATAATAATAGGCTGTGGGCTGTCCCTGCAGAATGTCACCATTGTCCAAGAGAATCAGATTTTTGCCATAAGCCTCACGTTCTTTTTGCACCAAAGCATGCACACGTGCCAGACTGCCGGTTGCCTCCCGGCGGCGTATAAAGTCGTAGGGATAGTAGTTGCCGTGTATATCACTGGTCTGTACGACTTTCAGTTTCACCTCTCTTTCCTGCGCAGGCAGTATGCTTGTCAGGACAAAAATCCAGATAAAAAAACAACTAAATCTTTTCATTATATTTCCTTATTTCTTGTCGGTTCTTATAAGTTCATAGGATGAGTAAACATAAACCGCGCTCCATTCGTATAGGCAGGATCTATCCAAATCTCGCCGCCCCACTTCTCAACGGTCAGCTTACAGATGGACAAGCCCAAGCCGGTTCCCTGCACATATTCGTTCAGCTTCTCGAAACGTTCGAACACCCGTTTCTGTTTGTCCAATGGAATGCCGCAACCAGAGTCAGTCACCGAGAATACTGCAACATTCCTCGCCGTATCCGGCTCCAGCTTCAAGGTTATCGTACCTTCCTTTGTAAACTTGTCCGCATTGGAAAGCAGATTTATCACAACCTGCTGTAAACGCTGCACATCCGTCCGCATCTCCACTACCTCACGTTCACACTCAAATAAGAATTGATTGGTCGACCTACGTGCCTGGGCCACGGAAGCTACTACCTGCTGGCATATCTGCACTACATTGCAGCTCTCCAAAGAAAGGATGACGCGGTCGGCCTCCAAACGGGACACATCCAATATGTCATTAATCAACCGAAGCAGCAAATCAGAGTTGGTCCTAATAATCTCGAAATAGCCACGCTGTTCTTCTTCCGAGGCTCCTCCGGCAGACAGCACGTCCGAGAAGCCCACAATCGCATTCAATGGAGTACGGATTTCGTGGCTCATATTGGCAAGGAAAGCACTCTTCAGGCGGCTGGATTCTTCGGCACGGTCCTTTGCTTCACGCAAGGCCCCCTCGGATACCTCCAGTTCATCCTTCAACTTCTTTGTATGATAATAAAAGTAAAGGGAAACGAACAAACCGCCCAACAGCACCAACAGAACAGCACCGACAGACCAGATATGATACTTGTACTGTTCGTAGAAAGAAGGGGTTACGTTCAGCATCTTTACCGGCTGCGGAAGGCCGGTGATATTCAGTTTCTTTTCCTTCACAAGTTTACCGTCCAGTATGGTCTCATTCGGAATGATTTCCATATGGGTCTCACTATCCTGAGGGGTGGTCAGCAGGCGGTAGGACTGTCTTGCCATCTCCTTGCCCAAAGCACGGTAGGCAGGAACAACACCTGCCACAGCCCAATATCCCAAGCCTACGGAACTGAGCGAGAAAGTGGGCAAAGTGGGAGCTGCTTCCATCATGGCGTAGGTTGCATTCCGCATGAAGTAACCATCGTTCATGTCCACACGCCATGTCCCCATCAATATAGCTGTATTTTCCGGTAACTCATGCAATCTGTCACAAATGGTATATATGGTATGGACGCGTCCGTCCAGCAGAATCAGGTTGAGTTCCGGAAACTTCTGCATCTCCTTCACTACATAGGCTTGCATGGCAACGCCGCCATAACTGTTGTCTGAGACAAAAGCGATATTCTTGGTGCCGGGATACATCTGCTTTATCATATTGATGTTGGCCTCCACATCATACTCATAAACGAAGCCAGCCTTGATAGGCGAACTGGGGAAATCCGTGAAGAAGTCGACGGATTCGGGCATCCAGGTCTTTAAGTCGACCGTATCGCCCGGCAACAATATGGCGTTACGGCTGGACAATGCACTTACGACCGGAGTATTGCCGCGTATAGAGTCGGGCAGAGAAAGATAGGCAGCCCAAGCCTCCTGCCCAATAAGGACGGTCAGCGCCGGACTGTTATCGCCCTGGTATTTGGACAATAGCTCCACCATCCTCCGTTCCCAAAGGGGAGATTCGGAGAAGCTTTTGCAGTTCATGTTTTCCAATGCGATGGTGTTTGTCCCGCCCAGGCGTTGGAACTCCTCCATAAAGTCTGAGATGTTGCCGGAAGTACGGCCGGCATCCGGATTATAGGAGCTGATAATCAGTACCGGATGTTCTCCTGTGATAGAGAACACCGGTAACAGACAGCAGAATAATGCTATGATACATGACGATATGGCACGAGACACATCAGTCATTAAATTTGTAGTCGTTAATGCCATAAAGTATGGCGTAGGACTTTGCTAAATTTGCTTTTTCAAATTTAGCCATAAATGTGGTGTCACTCTCGGCATTGGTATCACGATGTTTTGCTTCGTTAAAGTCATAAATATCCTTCAGGCCTACGGGAACGCCCTCCTCATCAAAGAAGATTGTCGCACAGCCCAAGGCATAATCAAATTCATCATTCTCATAGAAAGAAATGGTTTGGGAATAATAGACCTTTCCTTTAATGATTACCTTCTGTGGGCCATGAAACAGCTTCTCGCTTGCCGCACGCGAGGCAACAGCCGCTTTCGCAATCCGCTCAAAGACTTCTGACGACACGGTCATAGTTTGACCTTTTTTTGTAAAATACCAAAGCAGGCATTGTTTTTCAAAATCGCTATTCACTTTTGCCATGAAATGCTTCAATACCTCCTCAAGGTTTTTGCCGAAATGTGTTTGAGCCTCATTTTCGGCTGCTTTCACTAACGTATTGATAAATGTAGTGAGCATTTTATCTAAAATCGATTGACCTTTAGCTTCTTCCATATTATTGTTTATTAGTTCGTTATAGTTGACAAACTTCGCAATAATAAATGATTTTTCCAAGAATATGGGGTTTATTTTCGTACGACGATTGTTTTTCGTACTTTTGGCATCCATTATAAAAAGAGAGAACCGATGATACAACATTTCCACCGCATGATATCTGCCGCCCTCGGCATATCAGAGAAACAAATAGTACAGACCCTCGGATTGCTGAACGATGGTGCCACCATCCCCTTCATCAGCCGCTACCGAAAGGAAGTGACGGGAGGACTGGACGAAGTGCAGATTGAATCCATAAAGACCCACTACGAAAAGCTGAACGAAATCGCCAAACGTAAAGAAACCATCCTGAACACCATACAGGAACAAGGTAAACTGACCACCGAACTTCAGAAACGTATCGAGGAGACTTGGGACAATACCCTACTGGAGGACATCTACCTCCCCTACAAGCCCAAACGGAAAACACGTGCCGAAGCAGCCCGTCAAAAAGGACTGGAACCCCTCGCCACCCTGCTGATGCTGCAACGTGAGCCTCATCCGGAGGAACGCGCCGCCAATTACGTGAAAGGAGACGTGAAGAACGTGGAAGATGCACTGAAAGGTGCCCGTGACATCATAGCCGAGCATGTTAGCGAAGACGAACGTGCCCGAAACAGCGTGCGCAACGCATTTGCCCGCCAAGGCACACTGACCGCCAAGGTGGTGAAAGGCAAAGAAGAGGAAGCGACCAAATACCGCGACTACTTCGATTGCTCCGAATCGTTGAAGCGATGCAGCTCCCACCGCCTGCTCGCCATCCGGCGTGCCGAAGCGGAAGGCCTGCTGAAAGTCAGCATCAGCCCAGACGATGAGGAGTGCGTGGAACGGCTGGAACGCCAATTCGTGCGGAGCAACAACCCCTGCGGACAGCAAGTGGCGGAAGCCGTGCAGGATTCCTACAAACGCCTATTGAAGCCATCCATAGAGACGGAATTTGCCACGCAAAGCAAAGAGCGTGCTGATGAGGAAGCCATCAAGGTATTTGCCGAAAACCTCCGTCAGTTGTTGCTGGCTTCACCACTGGGGCAAAAGCGTGTGATGGGTATAGACCCCGGATTTCGTACGGGTTGTAAAGTTGTGTGCCTCGATGCACAAGGAAATCTGCTCCACAATGAGAACATCTACCCCCACCCTCCGGTCAGCAAGCAGAAAGAGGCATTTGCCAAGCTGCAAATGATGATAGAGTCTTATAAGATAGATGCCGTAGCCATAGGTAACGGAACTGCCAGCCGCGAAACGGAGGAGTTCTTGAAACATCAGCGCTTCAACCGCGACATACAGATATTCATCGTCAGCGAGCAGGGAGCTTCCATCTATTCGGCCTCTAAAATTGCACGGGACGAGTTTCCCGACTACGACGTCACCGTACGCGGTGCTGTGTCCATAGGCAGACGACTGATGGACCCGCTGGCAGAGTTGGTAAAGATTGACCCGAAATCTATTGGTGTGGGGCAATACCAGCATGATGTGGACCAAACCAAGCTGAAAAAATCATTGGACCAGACCGTAGAAAACTGTGTAAACTTGGTAGGTGTCAACCTGAACACCGCAAGCAGCCATCTGCTGACCTACATCTCGGGATTGGGGCCGCAACTGGCACAGAACATTGTGAACTATCGTGCCGAAAACGGTGCCTTCACCTCGCGCAAGGAACTGATGAAAGTACCTCGTATGGGTGCCAAGGCGTTTGAGCAATGTGCCGGCTTCCTACGCATTCCGCAGGCAAAGAATCCGCTGGACAATACTGCCGTACACCCGGAAAGCTATTGTATCGTAGAACAAATGGCAAAGGACTTGGGTTGCAGCGTAGCCGAGCTGATAGCCAGCCGGGAGCTGCGTCTGAAGATTAATCCCGAACGCTACCTCTCCCCCACCGTGGGCATGCCGACACTGAAAGACATCCTGCAAGAGCTGGACAAGCCCGGACGTGACCCACGCGGACCGATAAAGATATTTGAATTTGACAAGAACGTGCGCACCATCAGCGACCTGCGCGAAGGCATGGAATTGCCCGGCATCGTAGGAAACATCACCAACTTCGGCGCATTTGTCGACATAGGCATCAAGGAAAACGGACTGGTACACCTCTCCCAACTCGCCGACAGATTCATATCAGACCCTAATGAAGTAGTGTCCATTCACCAGCATATACGCGTAAAGGTACTCAGCATAGATATGGACCGGAAACGCATACAGCTGACAATGAAAGGAGTGGAACAGAATTAGTGATTAGGGATTAGTGATTAATGGTTAGTGGTTAATGGTTTCCGTATTAATCATTAATCCCTAATCACTAATCCCTTATAATAGTGTCTTAAGATAATTACTGTACCAAGCACTAAAAGTAGTGAACACAGAATAGAGCCTTCGAACCCGAAAGTTCCTCCATTTATCAGATTTTCTTCCGGAAAGTGAAGAATCAGCAGATTCTCATTGCTAAATTCATTTCCACTGACTTTATATCCCAAAACAGAACCTTGAATCCAGTTCCAGAACCAATGCAAGGCAATGGGGAAACAGAGGTTGCGCGTGTATATATAGGAAGCTCCCAAGAAACAACCCGCCAGCATGATATTCAAAAACGGGACGAAGGCAAAGCTGGGATTGAAAAGATGCATCAACGAAAATAACACCGCAGAGATAAGCAATGCCACAAACTTATTGACGCCTCCATCCAGCATACGCCCTAAAATGAAACCGCGTCCAATAACTTCTTCCGTAACTGCCACTAAAAAATAAAGCAAAAGACTCGACAACAACGAAATGGGAGAAAACAAGACCCCTGCCACTTCCACAGCCCCCAACAATAAAGACAAGCCAAAACCAACTACATACAAGAACACGACAAACAAAGCTCCGTTCAGCAGGCTTCTGCCCCATCCCTTCAAAGACAAGCCCAAGCCCGAAAAAGGAAGCTTCCTGAAACCCAGCACCATACAAGCGGCAATAAGCCCACTGGCCAACATCAAGACTTCATTCAACATCATTAAATAGACGCTCATCCCACCAGCTTGTGTCTTCAACTCAGGGAAAGCAATCGCAAAAGGTATGGCAAACAAAAACAGAAAAATCATAAAAAGTACAGTAAACAGTACTATATCAACGAATGCCAGCCAAATACGTTTTGTTTTACTCATAGCAACACACTCTTCCTTCACCGTTTCTTCCGTCTCCATTTGTATCTCATTTTGATTAATATCCGACAAAAATAATAATAAAAAGAAAAAACTTCATGTATTCCTGCCGGTTTCTTCTTATATTTGAAAAATCAATCTGGAATCGACAAACATGAAACTAAGAAAAATACTTTTAGCCGTTGCCGGACTGGCGTTAATGCTGAATGCCTCGGCACAAAAATCCAAAAGATACTACGTGGCCAAACCTGGCACCCTGGTGGAACTGATGACAGAAGCGGAAGCCAATGAAATCACCCAACTGACCCTGCAGGGCAAGCTGAATGCCGTAGATTTCAGGCATCTACGGGATGAATTCAAAAACCTGCAACTGCTGGACATTTCCAATGCCTCCATCAGCATGTATGCAGGCAAGAACGGGACTTATCCAAACCGTTTTTATGTATATCCTGCCAATTGCATTCCGGCATATGCCTTCTGCAAGCAAATGGACGACAGTACATTTGTAGGTAAGGAGACGCTGACCAGGATTATCCTTTCCGACAAGACCAAGAACATCGAAGATGCTGCCTTTAAGGGATGCAAAAATCTCAAGATATGCCAGATACGGAAGAAAACGGCTCCCAATCTGTTGTCCGAAGCATTGGCCGATAGCGTTACAGCCATATTTGTTCCATTGGGATGCAGTGACTCCTATCGTACCAAAAAGAAATGGGAGACCTTTGCATTCATTGAAGGAGAACCACTGACAGTAAATGTGCAGATTGGTAAAATGGGCAGCCTTGCCAGCGAACTGTTAAGAGCCGGATTTCAGCCCAAAGACGTTAACTTTCTGACCGTTGAAGGAAAAATGGACGAAGCCGACTTCACATTGATACGCGACTATATGCCCAATCTGGTTTCCATCGACATGACCAACAGTAATGCCACTGCAATTCCCGACTATACTTTCACCCAAAAGAAGTATCTGCTGAACGTACGGCTCCCGCAAGAGCTTAGAAGCATTGGACAGCGTGCATTCAGTGGCTGCGGCCGTTTGTGCGGCACGCTGGTGCTTCCTGCCAGTGTAACCGCCATTGAGTACGGAGCATTTATGGGATGCGACAACCTGCGCTATGTGCTTGCCACGGGGAATAAGATTACCACGCTGGGCGACAACCTTTTCGGAGAAAGCCAAGGCAAAATTATATATAAGGAGAAACAATAACTCAGACTATTCCCCGCCTTAATAAGAACAAAGAGACTCTTTTAATAGCAAAAGAAGGTGTGTCAGAATGATTTTTAGCTATCATTCTGACACACCTTCTTCTTTTTTTCAATATCGCACAAGCCTTTATTAAACCAAAAAGATATGAAAGAAGAATCGTTCCATCATGATGGAACAATTTAAAATATGCTTATTTAGTCCTTAGCTTCCGTTATCACTTTGTTGCGTACATACGTGCACGCAACTCCTTGATGTGGTCTGAAGTGATGTATTCGTCATACTCCATCATCTTGTCGATAATACCGTTCGGAGTCAATTCGATGATACGGTTGGCAACCGTCTGAATGAACTCGTGGTCGTGGGATGAGAAAAGGATATTGCCTTTATAGGTCTTTAGATTATTGTTGAATGCCTGGATAGACTCCAAGTCGAGGTGATTGGTAGGTGTATCCAGAATCAAGCAATTGGCATTGCGCAGCTGCATACGTGCAATCATGCAACGCATCTTCTCACCTCCCGACAATACGCTTGCTTTCTTCAGCACCTCCTCGCCGGAGAACAGCATACGTCCCAGGAAGCTCTTCATATAGACTTCATTGCCTTCACCGAACTGGCTCAACCAGTCCACCAGATTCAGGTCTGTATTAAAGAATGCAGTATTGTCCAGCGGCAGGTAAGCGGTGGTGATAGTCACACCCCAGTTGAAAGTACCTGCATCCGGTTTCATATTCTCGTTGATAATCTCGAACAGGGCGGTCATGGCACGCGGGTCGTGCGAAAGGAATACAATCTTGTCTCCCTTCTCTACGTTGAAGTTGACGTCGCGGAACAGCACCGTACCATCTTCCAGCGTTTTCGTCAAACCGGAAACTTCCAGAATCTGATTACCCGGTTCGCGTTCGGGCGTAAAGATGATGCCCGGATACTTACGTGATGACGGCTTGATTTCTTCTACATTCAGTTTCTCCAACATCTTCTTGCGGCTGGTAGTCTGCTTGCTCTTTGCCACATTGGCACTGAATCGGCGGATAAACTCTTCCAGCTCTTTCTTCTTCTCCTCGGCCTTTGCCTTCTGGTTCTGCTGCTGACGGAGCGCCAGCTGGCTGGACTCGTACCAGAAGCTATAGTTACCGGCAAAGAGGTTAATCTTTCCGTAGTCGATGTCCACCGTATGCGTACAAACGGAGTCGAGGAAGTGACGGTCGTGGCTTACCACCAGCACCGTATGCTCAAAGTTGGAGAGGTACTCTTCCAGCCAAGTCACGGTCTCCATATCCAAGTCATTGGTAGGCTCGTCCAGCAGCAAGTTATCAGGATTTCCATAGAGAGCTTGCGCCAGCATGACACGCACCTTTTCTTTGTTGTTCAACTCACCCATCAACAGATAATGCTTGTCTTCCTTGATACCCAAACCACTCAACAAGGCGGCAGCATCGCTTTCGGCATTCCAGCCGTCCAACTCGGCAAATTTCTCTTCCAATTCGGAAACCTTCAGCCCATCCTCGTCTGTGAAATCCTCTTTGGCATACAGCACTTCACGCTGCTTCATGATGTCCCACAGCACCGTGTGTCCCATCATCACCGTGTCCATCACCGTAAAAGCATCCCACTTAAAGTGGTCCTGGCTCAAAACGGAAAGACGCTCTCCCGGAGCCAGCATGATGGAGCCCGTCGTAGGGTCCAGCTCCCCGGAAATCGTTTTCAGGAAAGTAGATTTTCCGGCGCCGTTGGCACCGATGATACCATAACAGTTACCACTTGTAAACTTCAGGTTTACGTCATTGAACAACACTCTTTTACCAAACTGTACTGAGACATTAGAGACTGTAATCATCTTTATATTTACGATTTATTTATTTACAATTTACTATTTAATACCTATTAGTCTGCGAATTGCGAGTGCAAAGATAGTTATTTTTCCATGAATAGACACAGAGAAGCGCTGTCAATCTGACATAAAAGTATTACCTTTGCAGCGTTTTCGGCAAAAATATCCGTTTTGGCAAAGTTTTTGCTGGAGCACTAATATCGTATTAACTTAAACCCTTAACAGCAATGAAAGCTAAATCATTTTACAAGAATAATAAGCATAACAATATGAATCCGAAAGAAAAAGAAAACAACCAGGAAGAGGAGCTGAAAACTCAAGCTACTCCCAACGAATGTGACGAAGAAACTGTCGGACAAGAAACTTCACAAGAAAACGAAGCTCCCCTGACAGAAGAAGAAAAGCTCGCCCAGGAACTGGAAAAGGCCAATGAACAGATTGAAGAGCAGAAGGACAAATACCTGCGCTTGTCTGCCGAGTTTGACAATTACCGCAAACGTACCATGAAGGAGAAAGCAGAACTCATCCTGAACGGTGGTGAAAAGAGTATCAGCAGTATCCTACCCATTGTGGATGACTTTGAACGCGCCCTCAAAAACATGGAGACAGCCACCGACGTAGCCGCCGTAAAAGAAGGCGTTGAACTTATCTACAACAAGTTCATGTCTGTATTGGGACAAAACGGCGTTAAGGTGATAGAAACAAAGGAACAACCGCTCGATACAGACTATCACGAAGCCATCGCCGTGATTCCGGCACCCAATGAAGCACTGAAAGGCAAAATTCTGGACTGTGTACAAACCGGTTACATCCTAAACGACAAAGTGATCCGTCATGCCAAAGTGGTAGTCGGAGAATAACATAAAACTGTATGGAAAAAAGAGATTACTACGAAGTATTGGAAGTCGAAAAGACAGCAACGGTAGAAGAAATAAAGAAAGCCTATCGCAAGAAAGCCATCCAATATCATCCGGACAAGAATCCGGGCGACAAAACAGCCGAAGAGAAATTCAAGGAAGCGGCAGAGGCATACGACGTACTAAGCAATCCGGACAAGCGTGCCCGCTACGATCAGTTCGGTCATGCCGGACTGGGTGGTGCCGCCGGTAATGGTGGTCCGTTCGGCGGCTTCAGTGGAGGCATGTCCATGGACGACATCTTCTCCATGTTCGGTGACATCTTTGGCGGACACAGTGGAGGAGGTTTTGGCGGTTTTGGAGGTTTCGGCGGAGGTGGCGGCACACAACAACGCCGTTACCGTGGTTCGGACTTGCGCGTCAAGGTGAAACTGAACCTCAAGGAAATCTCTACCGGCGTGGAAAAGAAATTCAAACTGAAGAAATACGTGCCTTGTACCCACTGTCATGGTACGGGAGCCGAAGGTGACGGTGGTTCAGAGACCTGCCCGACTTGTAACGGCAGCGGCACGGTAATCCGTAACCAGCAAACCATACTCGGCACCATGCAGACAAGAACCACCTGCCCGACGTGTGGCGGTGAGGGCAAAATCATCAAGAACAAGTGTAAGGAGTGTGCCGGTGAAGGCATTGTATACGGTGAAGAAGTAGTAACCGTAAAAATTCCGAAAGGCGTTGCAGAAGGTATGCAACTCTCTATGGGAGGAAAAGGAAACGCAGGCAAGCACAACGGCGTGCCGGGAGACCTGCTGATTCTTGTAGAGGAAGAACAAGACCCGAACCTGATACGCGATGAAAACGACTTGATTTACAATCTGCTCCTCAGCTTCCCGACAGCAGCCTTGGGTGGTGCGGTAGAAATTCCCACGATTGATGGAAAGGTGAAAGTAAAAATTGACTCAGGTACGCAACCGGGAAAAGTACTCCGCCTGCGCGGCAAAGGTTTACCCAACGTGAACGGGTACGGCACGGGAGATTTGCTGGTAAATGTCAGCGTATATGTACCCGAAACGCTGAGCAAGGATGAGAAGAGAGCATTGGAGGAGATGGAAGAATCGGATAACTTCAAGCCGAACACTTCGATTAAAGAGAAAATATTCAAAAAGTTCAAGAGCCTGTTTGACTAATAACATGGTACATAAAGAAGCCTCCCGGTATACAATAAAATATATCGGGAGGCTTTCTTATGGGTTTATCGGGGAAAATGTTAAAGCTCCAACATCCGCTTCATAAAAGCCTTTATTCCCTCCACATCAGAAGCCTGAGGAGCCCACGAAGCCAAATCCTCTGAGGGTAGAGGCTGATATGGGCCTTTTTTAATTTCAAAAATAACAGTACCTGACTCCAAGGCAATAATACTATGCCATGTATTAGAAGGAATTTCCAGACCATATTTACCTTCCGAAGGATTGAGGCATACCTTATCTGTTACATTACCGGCATCATCATAAAAAAATGCCAGCAGACTTCCACGCAAAACCAGATAAGTTTCTTCCTTATCTGTATGACGGTGAGGAGGAAGATAAGTTCCCGGTTCCAAAGCATTCAGCAACCGATGAATAGGAGCATCCATAGACGCATGAAAATTATAATTCATACGTAAACGGGAGTTCTCCTTAGCTCGTGAAGTAACGGTATCCAGCAGCTCTTCTGTTATCAGCTTCATCATAACTTCAGCAATTGGGCAAACTTGGCAGGAAGTTCTGCTTTGCCCGCCTCAATAGATAAACTTTTTCCTTCATTATCTACTAATATAGCAGCCTTCTGCGAGGAAGCCAATGAGGTAACTTCCGACACATTACCGGCAACAAACAAACATCCGGAAAAAAGAGGAGTAATCACCTTCCGGATATGCCCTTTCCATTTTACAAACACAGCCTGCATCGGGCAATATGTAGTATATCCCGCAGCATTCAAACGCTGCATCAACTTATGTTCAGACTTGGGTGCTGTGTACAATGCATGCCAGCACATCATATCATTATCCGTCATCATATTGTTTGCTTTTTCCATCCCTTTAATAAATCTTTTACAAATAATATCCATCCCACACTGCCGACACCTGCCAAGAACATGAAGCCGATCAAAATCATCAATTTATTGGGCTTTGCAGGCTTCAAAGGTACCGTAGCCGGCTGGACAACCGTATATACCGGTGTAATCTCCTGCACCTTAGCTCTTGCCATCTGCAATTGTTGAGACACTTGTGTATATACTTGATAGGCTAAATTCATTTCATTCTGTAAACGCTCTTGCTCTGCGCGATAACTCAGCAATATTATATTCTGGTTTGCATCTACAAAATTTGCGTATTTCTTCTGGGCAGACTCATAACTGGCCTTTGCTTCTCCATAAAGTTTTTCGGTAAATGCCAAATCATGACGAGCTTTATTAGTTCGATAATCTGTGATGTAGTTCTGCAGGCAATGCATCACGGTATCCGTCAGCGAAGCAGATATCAAAGGATCCTGCATAGTAACAGACAAGGTTGTCACACCTGTCTTTTTGTCTACGGAAACAGAGATACGTTTACTTAAAGCATCTGCAATGGCAGACTCATCTCTAGTAAGACGAAAAGGATCCAGCTTTGCATCCCCCTCTTCCGGTTCATCCTTAAACAAAGACAATGTCCATCCTAACACCTTAAAAGGAGCGGAGAAAATTGCACTCCACCAAGGAGAACGCTGTTCTTCTTTCAAATAAGCATATAAAGTCGTGTCTACTTTTGCTTTCTGATCCTTGACTTTAACATCGAACAGTTCAATCAGAAAAGGAGTAGAACTTACAATATCAGGATAAAGTTCGGGTGACAAAGCATCTTCACCAGAAGAAGTACCCAAATTGATACCCGCCATGGCTGCAAGGGCTCCCATACTTCCACCACCAGATTTGCCACCACTCTCCGGAGCCAACGTCACACTTGTAGAGTACTCCTTAGGAATACTAAATGCAACAACCAGTCCAACAAGGGCAGCGATACCACACGCCTTAAAAACCAATTTGCGACTAGCCCATACTTTCTGGGCCAGTTCTATCAAATCTATTTCTTGTTCCTCTGGTTGTGGAGAAGTTATGTTTTGTATTCTTTCTTCGCTCATAATTCAAATTACTTAAAGAGATTAACCATAGTCGCAATCATCGCTGCAATAGAAGCTGTCGTACTTCCCATTCCCAGAATTTCAGTAGTAGTCATCTTCCTTTTCTGTTCTTTACTTGGAACAATTATTTCACAACCTGGTTCAATGGCTTTCTTGTTTCCTGCTCTTAAACGAGAAACTGTACCATTCATGTATATTACATAGACCTTACGTTTCTTGGCATCATTACCAAAACCACCAGCTTGATTGATGTAATATTTCAAGCTTTCACCCTTTTTATATAAAACTGTATTCGGATACATTACAGCACCGTTGATTTTCACTGTACTTACGTACTCCGGAACAAATAATACATCTCCCTCGCGAAGCACCATATCAGCATCTGAACCAGGATTTTTCAAGGCCTCTCCCAGATTTATACCTACAGAATAGGTATCGGACAAATCCAATCTTTTTACAGATATGGAATCTCCGCCTCCCGCTTGCGCCATACGCAGAGCATCTTCCTTACGGCGGAATTCTTCTTCGGTCATCCTACGTATAAGACGCGCTCCTTTTATATAAGCATCGGGAGTTACTCCACCAGCCTTAGCTATCAAGTCACTCAAACGTTCATTCTTTTTCGATAGTGCATAATTACCGCTAAAAAGGACTTCTCCGCCCACCATAACATTCTGTTGTTTAAAATAGGACGGACTCTTACGAACATAAATTTCATCAAAAGGCTCAAGATGGAAATCCTGGCTTCCTTCTCCCACCAATAAGCCATCTTTCAAATCAAAAGAGAAATTCTGGCCTACTGTAGTACTGAAAGATGTACTCTTCGTATCTTTCATACGCCGTGCCACTTCAACTTTCGTCGTAGCCGCTGCCTCCAACAAGCCACCAGCCTGCAACACCAAATCCTCTACTGTCATTTTATCAGAATAAAGATATGTACCCGGATTGGCAACTTCACCATGAATGGTAAGTGTAGCTTCTTCCTTCAAGTCATGAATACTTGGAATATATAAAATGTCATTCTTCTGCAAAGGAATATCTGCAGCCGTCCCGTTCAGCAAACCTTTCACATCTACTTGTATAACCTCATGCGACAAGTCTTCAAGTTCACGATCGATTATAGCACGGTTTAAGAATGCATCTCCGCGAAGTCCTTCCGCTTTCTTAATCAGCTGCTTCACTGTATTCATCATACCGTCCAACTGGTACAAACCTTCACGATATACAGCACCGCGGACTTCCACACGATTCTCAAAACGCTGTAAAACGGAATCAACCATTATCTTATCACCGTCATCTACGCGAAATACGGAATAATCCATCTCATCCACATTATAAATTTGATGCTCACGTCCACTTTTACGGATTATACGTAATGCTTTCTTATAAGCATCACCCGTAAAACCACCTGAATACTTCAATAATGTACCTACGGTTTCAGTGGGTTTCATTTCATAAAACATCGGACGTTTTACCTTACCTAATATCTGTACCAGGGACTGGTAAGGATCCACAAGAATTACATCACCATCCTGCAGACGGATGTCATCTTTCATTTTTCCTTTCATAAGTAAATCGTAAACATCCAAATCCGCTATTGTATTTCCATTGCGAATCACTTTAATACTGCGCAAACTACCAATCGGGTTCACACCACCTGCACGATATAAAGCATGAAATACGGAAGCAAATGATGAGAGGGTATAAGTTCCGGGCACCACAACTTCACCCATAACGTTTACTTGAATAGAACGTATTTCTCCTAATGTCAGTTTAACTTGGGTAGACGGAACATTTCCGGTTACTCCAGAATATATTCTGGCAAATTCTTGTTTCAAATAATTATTGGCTTCCTTTACAGTTTTGCCACTCAGATAAACCGGTCCTAAATTATTCACAAGAATACTTCCTTCCGGAGAGATTGTTTGTCGAATCGTTGTTTCAGAAGCTCCCCACACATCAATAATCACCTCGTCACCAGGCCCCAGACGATAATTCTCGGGAGTAGCAACATTCACATTGGGTTCGAAAGTCAAATTATCGTTAGTAAAAATATTATGACCATAAATTTGCGAAGTCGGATCCTCTGTTTCCTTCTTTTGAGACAAGGAACGATTATCCATCATTTGTAAAGAATCCCCTGCAACATCCGTTTGTCTGGCAGAATAAGTTTCCGAGGTTGTACGCAGCCCTTTGACTACGCCACTCATTTCACCACGTTGACGAGAACGCTTCTCATCTTGGGTATTGCTCTGCGGACTTCCAGATTTAGAGTTTTCATACTTTTTCTGAATTCTTTCAACTTGTTCCTTTGTCACTCCCCGCCGCATTAATTCAGTAGTAATCTGCTTTTGATTTTTGCCCATCTGCTGAGCGCTTTTTACATACTGAACAACCTGATCATCTGACATCTGCTGAGCAAAAGCTACCCCTGACAAAGTAAATACCAAAAAGAATAGTGTTATTAATCTACGCATAAGATATTCTGATTAATCTTTTGAGTTCTTGTAATAAATATAAATCGGGCACAAAGGTAATATATTATTTTTATAATATACATTTATTCCACCTCTAAGTTTCAGAAAAAGCATTAAAAAACTGTCACTTTCACGTCTTTTCATCGGGTAGAAGAAAGCGGAAAAATTGGCACTATTTTTTTCATTAGTCCAATCAAAATAGCCTTTTTTTCAGTATAACTATGTTGCACCAAGGCCAGCACTTCTTCCCGCACATGTTCATAATCATCAACAGATGCCTTTTCACGCTTTATCTTTTCACCGATTACAGAATCCAAAAGTCCATCCCCAGGCCCTCCCACAATGTACACTTCTCCCCCATCCCCCATGACTCCCACTTCCAGGGTGAGCATACAAGCTTCAGACAAGGTAATCAAACAATGAGTATTCGTCGGATACACCTCACCCAAACGTACTATGAACATATCAGTTTCCCCTTTGTCGCGTTTCAACCTGCAATCAGATGACTGCACATATATTTCCGCCACACGCTTACTATATTCCATAGCATTTTCCGGATGACGTGCATTAGCAGCAGATATCATAACCATACGGGACACTCTATACTTTACCGCCAGGTCTGCAATATTCACTGTCCCCGATATATTCGTTTGAATTGCCTCCGACACAAAATCATCCATCAGTTGTACATGCTTATAAGCAGCAGAATGAAAAACAAGTTGAGGACGTGTTTCTTCAAATATAGCCTCCATACGCGTACGGTTAGCAACATCTGCAACCAATACACGGACCTCCAGATTCTTCCAATGATCAGACAATTCCAACTGTACATCATACAATGGGGATTCTGCCTGATCTACCAGAATCAACTGATAAGGATTCAGTGTAGCCAACTGGCGGACGATTTCCCTTCCTACAGCTCCCGCCGCTCCCGTAACCATTACTCTACGCCCCTCGATATGGGCCGTAATTTTACGCACGTCAACTTGTACCGGTTCTCTACGGAGCCAATCTTCTATTTGAATGTCCTTTATCAGTCCATCGTCCATACAATCGCTTAAGGGAGGAACGGTCATTACATGAATATCATGAGAGAACAGTTTATCCAGCATTCCGGAATTTTCCAAATCCGACACCTTGCTTGGAGAGATAATGATTGTATCCACTTTCTTTTTCTTTAGACGGTCAAACAGCTGCTCATCATTGGGATATACCCTGCATCCCATCGTATGTTTACCTATCATATCAGGTTCGTCCGAAATAAAGCCACGCAGGCGATAATGATTATTACGACTAACTCTCAAGGATTTTGCAACATTGACTCCAGTCCCATGGAATCCATAAATAAAAACATTCACGCAATGACGTGCATCAAAAGCAATAGCTTCATAAAGCATCTTCACAGCAATGCGCATACAAGCCATCAGAGAGAAGGTGAACATATATGCCATAAACAGAATGCTGTTCGGCAAAGTTTCTCCAAGCCCCGAAACAGACCAACAGTAATTCCCTAAAAACAGTACAGCATAGCTTATCGTAAGACTCCAAAACACACGATAAATATCCACAAAAGAGGAAAAACGGATAACACCCACATAAGTACGGAGAATATGAAAGAAACAGACATTACACAAGACAGCTAAAATGGTCAGCCATACATACAAAGAAATTTCATAAGATACGGACGAAAGCCTATATTGCAAAAAACATGCAGAAAGCATGGAAATCACAACGATAATTACATCTACCAACAACACCGTCCATTTGGACGCTATGCGTGAAGAAAGATATTTATAATAGATTCTTAAATTCATAATCAGTATCAGACTTATTTGCTATAGGACCTACGACAAAGATGCTTCTTTTCGTTTTATTATCCAATTTTTATGGCAATAAAGTTCAGGACATTCAAATAGAAAATTATCCCACTAAAATATTTCTAAAAAAAACAGAGATTCTTTTTGCCTTTTCAAATAAAGATGTACCTTTGCACCCCGTAAACAAAAGCTCATTGCCGCTATAGCTCAGTTGGTAGAGCAACGCATTCGTAACGCGTAGGTCGCCAGTTCAAGTCTGGCTAGCGGCTCGATACTAAAGCACTGATTATCTGGAATAATCAGTGCTTTTTCTTTTCAAGAATCGTTAGAATAAAAAAACGCTCTTCTACGAATATATTTGCATAAAACACAATGCCCTTCCAAACAGTTTAATCCATAGCCGCATAATTATCCCAAAGCAAGTAAAGCAAGTTTAAAACAGCACCATCTGATTACAATGATAACTTGAAACATATAGGCACATTATTAAAAACATAATACACCTTATATTATACATAGTAATTCCCAATATTTGCGGCAACTTTTCAATAACCCGATTTTTCAATCTTAAATAAAGGATTGAGGTGATTGAAGAACACAAGCCAAAATCAAAAGGCTACCATAGGTTTCTATAACATACTATAAACAAATGAAAAGAATCAAGTTATTTACAGCGGCTTTGCTGCTGGCGGCTATATCCGCAGGAAATGATGTGTGGGCGCTTTCCGATTCAGGAAAGAAAGACACGCGTCCGGTAGAATCACCCAAATTCTTCAGTGGAAACGCCAACCCGTTGTCGGATTTCATTTTGTGGCCGACCCGACATCGGTGGAATACAACGGAAGGCTCTATGTGTATGGAGCCAATGACACCCAGCAACTGGACAGTGTGGGAAAAGACGGCAAAAACACATACCAATACATCCCATTCACTGGTCATGCTGTCCACCGATAACATGGTAAATTGGACTTATCACGGACTGATTGACGTAAAGGCCCTCTCGCCATGGGGTATAGCCTCATGGGCGCCATCCATCGTATCGCGGGTGGAATCGGACGGTAAGACGTATGCTGGTGAGCCAGTTCACCCAAGGATTAGGCCACTGCAGGGCTCCTTTCGACCCGGGTGCCGTGATAGATGACGAAGGTACAGGATGGTTGTCATTCGGTGGAGGCGGAAAGGGGGAAGTCGGCACCGACTACATGCCCGCATTGTCCGCTTAGGCAAAGACCTGATTAGTCTGGACAGCAAGATAGTAGAGACAAAAGCTCCCTATCGTACATGACTTCGCACACGCCGCTCGACACCGACAACTGGCAGTATGTGGACAACTATTTCAAGAATCCCGGAGACTATTCATATGATAAGCACTACGCATTCGACCATCACTACAGATTCTCTCTGAAAAAAGCATGCTCCGACTATGTAGTTTCCAATAAAAAATGTATCTTGCGGAGATTTATTAAATACGATATGAACATGAAACCCTATCTAATCCCCTTCTTTGCAACTGTTGCACTGACCGCAACCGCTCAACAAAAAAACGAGATTACCAGCGTCCTCGAAATACTGGATGTAACCAACGGTAACCGGACCGTCGTAAAAGAATTTCCCTACCGGATTGAAGCTCCCAATTGGACGCCCGACGGGCAATGGCTGCTATACAACAGCGAAGGAAAGCTTTACCGCCTTTCCCCCACCTCGCCTGCCGAACCGGAACTGATAAACACCGGATTTGCCCAAAACTGCAACAACGACCACGTCCTCTCGACCGACGGACAGCAGATAGCCATCAGCCACGGGACGAAAGAAGACTATAAATCGCGCATTTATACACTTCCCATCACGGGCGGCACTCCCCGTTTAATAACACCTATGGCTCCCAGCTACCTCCACGGTTGGAGCCCCGACGGCAAAGAGCTTGCCTATTGCGCCGAACGAAACGGCAACTATGACGTCTATACCATCCCGGCGGAAGGAGGTGAAGAAACCCGCCTGACCACTGCCGAAGGTCTGGATGACGGACCGGAATATTCCCCCTGCGGACAATACATCTGGTTCAATTCCGTACGCACCGGACTCATGCAAGTCTGGCGCATGAAGGCAGACGGCTCCGAACAGACCCAGATGACCTTTGACGAAACCCGCAACTCCTGGTTCCCCCACATCTCCCCTGACGGAAAATCCGTTGTATTCATCACCTACTACAAAGGTGACCTGGAACCGGGAGAGCACCTGGCAAACAAGAACGTAGAGCTGCGCCTAATGCCCGCAAACGGTGGAGAGCCCAAGACATTGTTAAAGCTTTTCGGTGGACAAGGCACCATCAATGTCAACTCATGGGCACCGGACAGCAAACGCATAGCCTTTGTCAGCTATCGAATTAACTGATATGACTTGATGGTTTTCACTCCATTTTTTACTAACTTTGCCCGACTAAAGATGCAGTAAAACAAAATGGAAAAGAAGAAAATCATTATCGGAACATTCGTCGCACTGATTCTTATTGGAGCAGCTTGTGCAGGAACAGTATACTACTATCTGTTTGCCCCGCAATTCCATCCGAAAAAGACAGTCTATATCTATATAGACCGCGACGACACCGCCGACTCCATATATAATAAGGTGGAACAACAAGGCCATCCTCGAAGCTTCACCGGCTTCCGCTGGATGGCCCAATACAAGAAATATTCCGAAAATATACACACCGGACGCTACGCCATCCGGCCGGGGGAAAACGTATATCACGTATTCAGCCGTCTGTACCGCGGATATCAAGAACCTACGAACCTCACCGTCGGCAGCGTACGCACACTGGACCGGCTGGCACGCAGCGTAGGCAAACAGCTCATGATAGACTCCACCGAAATAGCTGGATTGATGAACGACTCCGCATTCCAACAAAAACTGGGATACAACAAAGAGACCCTGCCCTGCCTCTTCATCCCCGAAACCTACCAAGTCTATTGGGACATGAGTGCAGAAGAGTTCTTCGAAAGAATGCAAAAAGAGCACCAGAAGTTCTGGAACCAGGAACGCTTAGACAAAGCCACCGCCATCGGAATGACCCCGACGGAAGTCTGCACCCTCGCCTCCATCGTCGAGGAAGAGACAAACAACAATCCCGAAAAACCAATGGTGGCAGGGCTCTACATCAACCGCCTGCACACCGGCATGCCCCTGCAAGCCGACCCTACCATCAAATTTGCCTTGCAGGACTTCGGCTTGCGGAGAATTACGAATGCCCATCTGGCAGTAAAGTCACCCTACAACACCTACATCAATGCCGGACTACCTCCCGGTCCCATACGCATCCCCTCACCCATCGGGCTGGATGCTGTGCTGAATTATACGAAACACAACTACCTCTATATGTGTGCCAAAGAGGACTTCTCGGGCACCCATAACTTTGCATCCAATTATGCCGAGCACATGAAAAATGCAAGAAAATATTGGAATGCATTAAACGAAAGAAAGATTTTCAAGTAATCTGCTGATAAAATAAAAGCAAAATCCTATATTTGCGTCAAATATTAATCCATGACTAACACTTAAATATTCAGATATGAGCAAGCAACTCTTACTTGGCGATGAAGCCATTGCACAAGCTGCATTAGACGCCGGACTTTCGGGTGTATATGCCTATCCCGGCACTCCTTCTACGGAAATCACCGAATATATTCAGATGGCACCGATTACTGCCGAAAAGAACATCCATAACCGCTGGTGCTCCAACGAGAAAACTGCAATGGAAGCTGCCCTGGGCATGTCCTTTGCAGGCAAGCGTTCACTGGTGTGCATGAAGCACGTGGGTATGAACGTAGCTGCCGACTGTTTCATCAACTCTGCCATTACCGGCGTAAAAGGTGGTCTTATAATCATTGCTGCCGACGACCCCAGCATGCATTCCTCTCAGAACGAGCAGGACAGCCGTTTCTATGGCGACTTCTCCCTCATCCCGATGTACGAACCAAGCAACCAGCAGGAAGCATACGACATGGTGTACAACGGATTCAACTTCTCCGAACAGACCGGCGAACCCATCCTGATGCGCATGGTTACGCGCCTGGCACACTCCCGTTCCGGCGTAGAGCGCAAGGAGCAACAACCGCAGAATGAGATTTCCTTCAGCGAAGACCCGCGTCAGTTCATCCTCCTGCCGGGTAATGCACGCAAACGCTACAAAGCATTGCTGCAACGCCAGGACGAATTTATCAAAGCTTCTGAAAACTCCGCTTACAACAAATATACCGACGGCCCCAACAAAAAGCTGGGTATCGTGGCATGTGGCATCGGCTACAACTACCTGATGGAGAACTATCCCGAAGGTTGCGAATATCCGGTACTGAAAATCGGACAATACCCGTTGCCCAAGAAACAGCTGATGCAGCTGGTAGAAGCATGTGACGAGATTCTGGTACTGGAAGACGGACAACCGTTCGTAGAAAAACAGCTGAAAGGCTATCTGGGCATCGGCATCAAAGTAAAAGGCCGTTTGGACGGCACTCTTTCACAAGACGGAGAGCTGAACCCGGACAGCGTGGCACGTGCCGTAGGCAAGGAGAACAAGGCTGAATTCAGCGTTCCTTCTCTGGTAGAGATGCGCCCGCCCGCTTTGTGCGAGGGTTGCGGCCATCGCGACATGTACACGGTGCTGACCCAAGTATTGAAAGAAGAATATCCCACTTATAAGGTGTTCAGCGACATTGGTTGCTACACGCTGGGAGCCAATGCCCCATTCAACGCCATTAACTCTTGCGTGGATATGGGCGCCTCCATCACCATGGCGAAGGGTGCTTCGGATGCCGGCCTGCATCCTGCCGTAGCCGTCATCGGCGACTCCACCTTCACCCACTCGGGCATGACGGGACTGCTGGATTGCGTCAACGAAAACGCCGACGTCACCATCGTCATCTCCGACAACGAAACCACCGCCATGACCGGAGGACAAGATTCTGCCGGCACCGGACGTCTGGAAGCCATCTGCGCCGGCATCGGTGTAGCTCCCGAACACATCCGCGTCGTAGTGCCCTTGAAGAAAAACTACGAAGAGATGAAGCAAATCATCCGGGAAGAAATCGAGCACCACGGCGTATCCGTCATCATCCCCCGCAGAGAATGTATCCAAACATTAGCACGCAAAAAAAGAAACAAGTAAAGCCATGAAAAAAGACATCATACTTTCCGGCGTAGGAGGACAAGGTATCCTCTCCATCGCCACCGTAATCGGCAAAGCAGCCCTCAAGGACGGACTCTACATGAAGCAGGCAGAAGTACACGGCATGAGCCAGCGAGGCGGCGACGTGCAGTCCAACCTGCGCATCAGCGACCAACCCATCGCTTCGGACCTCATTCCCACAGGAAAATGCGACCTCATCATCTCCCTGGAACCGATGGAAGCACTGCGCTACCTCCCCTACCTCAGCCCCGAAGGTTGGCTGGTGACCAATGAAGCCCCCTTCATCAACATTCCCAACTATCCGGCAGAAGAAGACATCAAGGCCGAAATCAACAAGCTGCCGCATAAAATCATGCTGAACGTAAACGAAGTGGCAAAAGAAGTCGGCTCTCCCCGCGTAGCGAACATCGTACTGCTGGGCGCCACCATCCCCTTCCTCGGCATCGACTACGCAAAGGTGCAAGACAGCATCCGCGAAATCTTCCAACGCAAGGGCGACGCCATTGTAGAGCTGAACCTCAAAGCGTTGGCTGCCGGCAAAGAGATTGCTGAAAAACTGATGTAAACTATAATTGACTCTAAATTTCAACATACCATGAATAACAAATACTGGGAAGAAGAGATTGAAACGATGCCCCGTGAGCAGTTGCGCGAACTGCAACTGCAACGGTTAAAAAAGACTGTCAGCATTGCCGCCAACTCTCCTTATTATAAAAAGGTATTCCAAGAGCATGGCATCACTGCCGACAGCATCCGGTCTATAGAAGACATACGTAAGATACCGTTTACTACCAAGGCCGATATGCGCGCCAATTATCCTTTTGGATTAGTAGCAGGCGATATGCGTGAGGACGGAGTACGTATCCATTCTTCCAGTGGCACTACGGGCACGCCGACGGTCATCGTACACTCCCAACACGATTTGGACTCTTGGGCTAACTTAGTGGCACGCTGCCTCTATATGGTAGGTATCCGTAAGACGGATGTTTTCCAAAACAGCTCCGGTTACGGCATGTTCACCGGAGGACTGGGCTTTCAGTATGGAGCCGAACGTCTGGGTGCGCTGACTGTTCCTGCCGCTGCCGGAAACAGCAAGCGTCAGATAAAGTTCATCACCGACTTCAAGACCACTGCCCTGCATGCCATTCCCAGCTATGCCATCCGCTTGGCAGAGGTATTCCAGGAAGAAGGGATGGACCCCGCCGGCACAAGTCTGAAAACGCTTGTTATCGGTGCCGAACCCCACACAGACGAGCAACGCAGAAAGATTGAACGCATGCTTGGCGTCAAAGCCTATAACAGCTTTGGTATGACTGAAATGAACGGTCCCGGCGTAGCCTTCGAGTGCACCGAACAAGACGGCATGCACTTCTGGGAAGATTGCTACCTGGTCGAAATCATTAACCCGGAAACCGGCGAACCCGTACCGGAAGGTGAAATCGGCGAACTGGTACTGACAACGCTGGACAGAGAGATGATGCCCCTCATCCGCTACCGTACACGCGACCTTACCCGCATCCTGCCCGGCAAGTGCCCTTGCGGACGTACCCACATCCGTATAGACCGCATCAAAGGCCGTAGCGACGATATGTTCATCATCAAGGGAGTCAATATCTTCCCCATGCAGGTGGAAAAGGTGCTGGTACAATTCCCCGAATTGGGCAGCAATTACCTCATCACGCTCGAAACGGTCAATAACCAGGATGAGATGATTGTGGAAGTTGAACTTAGCGACCTCTCTACTGACAATTATATCGAGCTGCAAAAGATTAGCAAAGCCATTACCCGCCAGCTGAAAGACGAGATTCTGGTAACTCCGAAGTTACGGTTGGTAAAGAAAGGTTCCTTGCCGCAGAGCGAAGGAAAAGCCGTCAGGGTAAAAGACTTACGGGACAACAAATAAACTTAAAAAAACTCTTTTCAAAATAGACCATCTGTTCACCCGATACAGATGGTCTGTCTTGTATAAACACATCATCTATCTTCCCTTGACACATCATCTGTTTCAGCATCACGTATCATCGTTTCACAATCACCCACATCCGCATAAAACGAAAGAGGAACGGTTATCCAAACAGATTACCGTTCCTCTTTTATAGAAAGCCGCACCGATGATGTGATGAAACTCCGTATGACATGATTTGAGTGCTCCTCCTCTTTGTAATCCACCGACTCAAGAGTTACCCCGAAGGGCGTGGCCCGCCATTGAGAAGCGAAGCTTGTCTCGGTATTTCATAAAAATTGATGAGTTTCCCGATCCAATCAATGCGGCTATTTTTTCTATAACAAAGGTAATGAGTTTCTATGAAAGAAACAAGTAAAAGCAGTAAATTGTTTCAAGTCCTTTTCAAGTTTTAACCCCTCCCCGGAGTATCAGAAAACAAAAAGTGCTGACTACCAAAAGAGTAATCAGCACCTCGTAATTTATCTGCTAACTGTTTTTATGCAGCCTTTGCTTTAGCAACGATAGCCTTGAAAGCTTCCGGATGGTTCATCGCTAAATCAGCCAACACTTTGCGGTTGATTTCGATACCAGCTTTGTGCAAAGCGCCCATCAGCTTAGAGTAAGACATACCTTCCAGACGAGCGGCAGCGTTGATACGCTGAATCCACAAAGCACGGAAGTTTCTCTTCTTGTTCTTACGGTCACGGAACGCATAGGTCAAACCTTTTTCCCAAGTATTCTTGGCAACGGTCCAAACGTTCTTTCTTGCACCAAAGTAACCTCTGGTCAATTTCAAAATTTTCTTTCTTC
>OGGK01000660.1_pt1 | contig 30741 bp, 19 predicted proteins | sample 1571171 | NCBI WGS metagenome assembly OGGK01 (sample SAMEA2581958, study PRJEB24529) | metagenome | biome: Human gut stool | place: China | collected 2011 | reverse complement strand
CGTCAAGCAGATGCTCTACCAGCTGAGCTAACCGTCCAGATGTCGTATCGACTTGGTTATGATACCACATCTTTGGCCGGATTGCAAGCCTTTTTTGCAAATTTCTGCAAAAATCATTGCAGGGCCTTCCGGATGATGTTGTAGAGCACGGGTTTCATGGCGTCGATGTGGTCGGGTTTGCCTTCGAGGATGGACGAGTAGCACACCGACATGCACATGCTGCCCAGCGCCGTGATGCGCTGGTAGACTTCGCGCTCGGTCAGGCCGGCCATTTCGGGGCTGGACATGATGGCGTGGAGCAGTTTGCACATCAGAGGCTCGGCCTCGCCGGAGGCTTCGATCTTGTCCAGCCCCGGCCAGACGAAGCTGCGCTCCAGAAAACGGAGCATTAGGGTGTCGTTCCGCAGGGCCTCGATGATGTGGTCGATGACGAAGATCATCTTGTCGGGAAAATCCATCGGCGCGCTGGTGCGCTCACAGGCCGTCACGGCGTCGTCCAGCAGCTGGTAGCTCACGCGGGCCAGAAGCGCCTGGGTCACAGCACCTTTGTCGGCAAAATAGAGATAGAAGGTGCCTTTGCCCACCTTGGCGCGGGAGGTGATATCCTCCACGCTGGTCTTGGATGCGCCCCGTTCCAGGAACAGCTCGTATGCTGCATCCAGAAGCGCCCGGCGCTTTTCCTGCTTTTTGCCTTCCACGGTATTCATGCTTTGGGTCGATTCCTCTTTTCTGCGATGTTCTGTCGTGTAAACATTATTTTAGCAATGCTTTCCTCCCGGCGCAAGCCCCAAATAGCCGATCGGTGTTAGACAATTTTCAGTGGATGATAAAAAAACTGACGTTTGGTCAGTTTTTGTCTTGACACTTTTCGCCAACTGGTTATAATAGTGCTTGCTCAGAAGTGACTGCGAGTCATTTTTGAGCGCCAATTCTGTTCCAACATTTCAATGGAGGGTTTTCATGAAAAAGATCGCACAGGGCATTGTGCGTCTGCGCAAACTGATCTTAACAGTAGCCATCCTGCTGTTGATCCCTTCCGCGATAGGCGCCGTTGCCACCCGCATCAACTACGACGTCCTCACCTATCTGCCGCAGGAGCTTGACTCCATGATCGGCGAACGGGCATTGGAGGACGACTTCCATCTGGCCTCCACCGGTATGATCACGGTCGAGGGCCTGCCCACGAACGAGCTCATCGCCATGAAGAAGGACATCGACGCTGTGCCCGGTGTCACCCAGACCTTCTGGCTGAGCGATGTGATCGACCCCAGCATCCCTACAGAGATGCTCCCGGCGGACATCCAGCAGTTCATGTTCGGCAAAAATGATTCCACTATGCTCATCGTCCGGTTCGACGGCCCCAGCGCCAGCGACGAGACGATGAACGCGGTCAAGGGGATCAAGAAGGTGCTCCGGAAGGATACCTTCTTTGGCGGCATGAGCGTCATCCTGCAGGACACCAAGGCCCTGATCAATGAGGAGATGCCGCTGTATATCCTGTGCGCGGTGGGCGCCAGTATGCTGGTGCTGTTCCTCTCGCTGGAGAGCACCATCACCCCGGTGCTGTTCATGCTGGGCCTGCTGTTCCCCATCGCGTACAACTTTGGCACGAACATCTTCCTCGGCCAGATCAGCTACATCACCCAGGCGCTGTCCACCGTGCTGCAGCTGGGCGTCACGATGGACTTCTCCATCTTCCTGCTGCACCGCTATCAGGAGGAAAAAGAGCTTCGCTCCTCCAATGAGGAAGCCATGGTCAGCGCCATCTGCAAGACCATGACCTCCATTTCCGCTTCGTCGCTGACCACCATCGCAGGCTTCCTGGCCCTGTGCGCCATGCGCCTGACGCTGGGCCGCGACATCGGCATCGTCATGGCAAAAGGCGTGGCGCTGGGCGTCATCTGCACCGTCGTCATCCTGCCGGCGCTGATCCTGACCTTTGACAAGTGGGTCGAGAAATACAAGCACCGCACCATCATCCCGCAGCTGACCCGGACCAGCTACTTCGTCTCCAAACACGCAGCCCCCATTGTGGCGGTCTTCCTCGTGCTGCTGGTGCCCTTTGTGGCGGCGCAGCAGAAGACCGAAGTCTACTACACCCTGTTCGATTCGCTGCCCCAGGATCTGACCGGCATCGTCGGCACCAACAAGCTGGGCGAGGATTTCGGCATGACCACCTCGCACTTCATTCTGGTGCATGACGACCTGACCGCCACCCAGGTCTCCGACCTGTGCGACGAACTCAAGGACGTGGACGGCATCACTCAGGTCATCAGCCTGGATTCCGTCACCGGCCCCGGCTTTGATACCGGCCTGCTGCCCGACAGCGTGACCGAGATCCTGCAGTCCGGCGGGTACAAGCTCATCCTCGCCAACAGCTCCTATAAGACCGGTACCGACGCCATCAACAACCAGCTGGACGAGATGAACACCGCCATCAAGGCGGTGGACCCCGAAGGCGTCATCACCGGCGAGGGTGCCATGACCAAAGACCTGATTGAGGTCGCGGATGTGGACTTCAAGAACGTCAACGTCTGGTCCATCCTGGCCGTTGCCGCCATCATCCTGATCTCTTTCCGCAGCCTGTCCATCCCGGTGCTGCTGGTGGCCAGCATTGAAGCCGCCATCTCCATCAACATGGGCATCCCGTACTTCACCGGCACCCAGCTGCCGTTCATCGCCAGCATCGTCATCGGCACCATCCAGCTGGGCGCGACCGTGGACTACTCCATCCTGATGACCACCCGTTACCACGAGGAGCGCAGCTACGGCCGCACCCCGAAGGAAGCAGCCCAGCAGTCGCTGGAACATTGCAGCCAGTCCATCCTGACCAGCGGCCTGACCTTCTTCGCCGCCACCGTCGGCGTGGCAGCCATCAGTAAGATGGAGCTGCTGAAGAGCATCTGCCTGCTCATCTCCCGCGGCGCACTCATCAGCATGGCGGTCATCCTGATCGTCCTGCCCGCTGCCCTGATGCTGCTGGACTGGATCATCCGCCACACCACCCTGCACTGGCTGGTCCCTGAATCCGCCTCGAAATCTGAAAAGGAGTAATCACCATGAAGAAATCGCTTCGTTTCGCCAGTGCGGCGCTGGCGCTGACTCTCGCCGCCAGCATGACGATGCCTGCCTTTGCCGCAGGCAAGTCCGATTTTGCCAAGTCTGAGAACGTCTACGCCGTCATGAACGCCGATGGCTCCATCAAGAACACCACCGTCAGCGAGCATCTGTACAACGCCAACGGCCTGTCCGGTGTGACCGATGTTTCTTCCCTGACCGACATCCAGAACACCGAGAGCGATGCCGCCTTTACCCAGGACGGCGAAAAGCTGGTCTGGAACACCGACGACACCGACGTCTATTATAAAGGGACCACCGACCGTGACCTGCCCATCTCGGCCAAAGTCACCTATACGCTGGACGGCGTGACCGACAGCCTGGAGAACCTGATGGGCAAGAGCGGCCACCTGACCATTCAAATCGACCTGACCAACAACGAGACCGGCACCGTGAATGTCAACGGCACCGACCGCACCATCGTCACCCCGCTCATCACGGCGGTGGGCGTCATCTTTGGGGAGGACGCCTCCAATGTGACCGCTGAGCACGGCGTGATCGAGTCTGCTGCCAAGAGCAACGTGGCCGCGTTCGTCACCCTGCCCGGCGTGAAGGATTCGCTGTCCGGCCTGCTGCCGAAGGACCTGTCCACGGTGGAAGATTATTTGCAGGACAGCGTGACTGTGGAAGCCGATGTGGAAGATCTGGCAGCTCCGCAGATCATGCTGGCCGCAGCCACCAGCCCCGATGCGCTGGGCACGGACAATGTCTTTGACCTCGACAGCATCAACGAGCTGACCGACGGCATCCAGCAGCTGAACGACGCTATGAGCCAGCTCATGGACGGTGCGTCTCAGCTGGAAGACGGCGTCTCGCAGCTGGCCGGCGGTACGCTGGCTCTGCTGGATGGTGCATCTCAGCTGAAGACCGGTGTTGCCGCGCTGGACAATGGCCTCGGCCAGCTGACCAACGGCCTCGACACCCTGACCTCCAACAATGCCGCCCTGAATGCCGGTGCCCAGCAGGTGGCCGACGGCGTTCTGGCTTCCGCAAACAAGACCCTGATGGAGGGCGGCCTCATCGACACTCCCATGACCTGGGACAACTATGAAGCCGTCATCGACGAAGTCCTGACCATGAACGACAAGACGCTGGCCGCTGCCCGCAAGAAGATGGTCCGCACCATCTGGGAGCAGGCCCCCAGCTTCAAGGACAGCCAGCTCGACCTGGCCCTCTACCTCTCCGCGACCAAGACCAATCATGATCTGGAAGCAGCCCTCCGCCTGATGCAGAACTACGACCCCTCCATGCTCTGCGGTCTGGTGCAGCTGCTGACCAATGCCGACGCCCAGCGGATCGCCCACGAGGAGCTCAAGCTGCAGGCCGAGAACAGCGACGATATCGCCAGCGTCCGCGCCCTGAAGACCAGCCTGAGCCAGATCCAGTACTTCGTTTCCAGCGTCAACCAGTACACCAACGGTGTCGCCACTGCGGCCGACGGTGCCCACTCTGCCAAGGATGGCAGCGCCCAGCTGGCCTCCGGCAGCAAGACCCTTTACGATGGCGTGAACACCCTGAACAACGGCGTCAGCCAGCTGGCCGACGGTGCCACCCAGCTGAGCGATGGCCTGGTCCAGTTCAACGAGGAGGGCATCTCCAAGCTGACCGGCTCGCTGGACACCGACCAGATCCACGCCCTGAAGACGGTCCTGGACGAGATGACCAGCCGCCTGGAAAACTACACCAGCTTCGCCGGTGCACCGGAAGGCGCTTCTTCCAACGTGAAGTTCATCTATAAGACCGGTGAGACCGTGGCCGCCGCCGAGAATACGGCTGTGGCCGAGACCACCACCCAGGAGGGCAGCTTCTTCACCCGCCTGTGGGAGCGCATCGTGAATCTGTTCAAGTTCTAAGTATTTTGAAGTAGAAGGAAAACAGGAACGCCCCCTGGTATCGCAGCGATACCAGGGGGCGTTCTCTGTTTTGGAGCTGTGCCTGCTGCTGCCCATTGCGGCAGCCCCCAAAACCAGACGAACAATGGGAAATTCCATCATTTTCGACGATGCTCTTCCATTTTCTTATAAAAATGGATACGGCAGTCAGACTATACAAAAATAAACGTTTTTCGTTTTTTTTTATATAGAAAGTAAAACCTTGAATCCCGTTGACAAACAGGGTTGTTGTTGATAAAATGATATCACACAAAATAAAGCGTTGTTCATGAAAAATTATTGGGCAAAATATTGGGCAAACTTATCGAAAGATAGGGGCGCAAAGCCACAGGGGCTTAGGTCTGGAGATGTACCAGATGATGCCAGCCGGTTGCTCTCGGTTTGGAGGGGAGAACTTCCGTGTGCCGGGAACGTCCAAAACCACAGGTGTGTTCTTTTCAAGAGCACGCCCGGATTTTGCTCGTATCATCAAAGCTGCCCAAAGTCGGGCGGCTTTTTTTATTGTTCTGACGGAAAGGGAGCGTGGAGCCCATGGAGAACAAAAACACAAGCAGAGTTGTCATCGGGGTGCTGGTGGTACTGGTGCTGCTGCTGGGCGGCTACATCGCGGTGTCCGGCGCGGCACGGGGCGGCAAGTCCGCTGTCACGGACACCGGCAGCACCGGCGCGTCCGAAGCAGCCGCGCTGCCCATGGAGACCTATCAGGCGCAGTACGTCAAGCCGGAGACCCCCATCGACCGCAGCAAAAACGTCACCCTGCCGGGCTGGGGCGGCTTTACCATCCCCGCAAACACCAACATCATCAACCAGGGGTTCGAGTTCCACAACCCCGCCGAGAACCTCTGGTACGAGGATTGGGTAAGCCTTGACGGCACCCAGCTGGAAAAGCTGGTGGTGGACAGCGGCCAGACCGCAGAACTGAGCCATTACCTGCGTCTTGCGGGCATTCAGGCCCAGGTGACCAAGGTGCTGGAAGCCGACCCCGCCTATTTTGAGATCCAAAAAACTGACGAGGGCGTGTACACCATCGAGGCCATCAAGGACTATAAGGGCGAAAAGCCCCTGACCGTGCAGGCCGACGACGGCAAGCAGTACACCTTTACCCTGACCGGCAAGGAGGAGTGCTACTACATCGCCTTTGGGCTGTATTTAGAGGACGGCGACGAGCTGCTGTTCCAGTCCGGCCTTGTAGCGCCTGGGTTGTATGTGCAAAAGATGGAGATGACCCGCGCCCTTGCCCCCGGCGAGTACCCGGCCTATGTGGTGTGCCAGCCCTATCTTTCGGACCGCGCCACCAAGACCAACAGCGGCATCGTAAAGCTGACACTGACCGTGGGCTGAGCCCCCTACAGCGGGCAAAACCGGCAGTGTTGACGATAAAAAGAACTGAATTGGGGATCAACAAACCATACGGTGTGAAAGGAGTAGGCAGATCCAAGGCTGACCGTCAGCTGCGGGCCCCATTGCCGAACAAAGATTATGAAGTTAACAAAAAAGGCCGCCGCCCTGCTCCTTGCAGCCTCTCTGGCGGTGTCCGTGTGCGCGACCCCGGTGTTTGCTGATGACCCGAATATGGGTTCGCTGGAGGTCAATGGTACTAGTCCTTATGGTATTGGGGTCGGGCACACCAGTGTCCTTTACAAGGTTACGGAAAGTTATCAGTGGTCTGTTCCGGCTACCATTGACTTTGGTCAAAATGCTGGTGTGGATAACACTTCTACGGTCGAGGCCAATTTGATCGGAAGCACAGCAAAGGGCGATAAGGCTCAGCAGGTAGCCGGAGGCACTGTATGGAAGGGCACTGCACCGAGGGTTATGGTCACCAAGAACGTTATTGGTGTCGGTAAGAACCTGCAGATTACCGTTGATGTAGGAAAAAATAATGGTACGTCTTTTAAAGATGGTAAATTCTATGTGGAGACGGAAACCACTCATGAAGAGCTTTACTTTACCATTTCCAAGCCTGCTGCTGGTGGTAACAAGGAAGATCTGGACGACAAAAATAACGAGGTCCTGAAGGTTCCCTCTGGTTCGAACACTTCTTTTCAGGATTTGGTGTTTACTTTGAAAACCGCTGATGATAATTCAGGTAATGCTGCTGAAAAGGCTGGCGAATATAAAGGCACCGTCGTTTTTTCTAGTAAGATTGTTGACTAACCCCGCACCCAAACCTGAATCATACCTGAAGCCCAAAGGGGAGACGGGAGATGTTCCCTCTCCCTTTTTTGGTTTTTGCGGCAAAAAGCAACCACCCCACACAAGGAGGATACGATGAAACATTGTGTAAAAAAACTGCTGGGCTTTGCGTTTGCGCTGGCTCTGTGCCTTGCAGTGGGTGGAACTGCGCTTGCCCAAACGCCGGAATTTGCCGAAGCGCCGGACACTCTGCCGGAGCAGGAAGTGCTGGACTATGAGCAGAATGTTACCGCCGAACCGGGCACTAACACCACCGGCAACCTTGCAACCGACGGCTATCAGGTCACCATCCCCACCACCGTGGAGGTGAAAAGCGGGGAGGATAAGGGTACGCTGGAAGTTAAGGCACAGCTGAAGCAGTACCGCACGCTGAATATCGGCATTGCATCGAACAATAAATGGAAACTGGCGTATGACGATACAACAGCGGCAGATACGCCGAAGGTGGATTATACGCTGACCACAGATGATCGTGAAGATGGAAAAGCAATAGCGCACTATGAGAATAATACGCTGCACTATGGCACGGGTGAACTCGATTCAAACGACCCCCAATATGACAGCACCACAGGTGCGCGTAAGTTTGCTACCAATTTCTCGGTCAACGTCCCGACCCCCAGCCAAGCCACTATGAGCGGCACTTATTCCGATACGCTTACCTTTACCTTTGATTTGGTAAAGCATTGCGTTACCTATACCATCAATGTATATGAGCAGAAGCTGCAGCTTACAAACAGCGGGGCGCACGTTCAAGCCGTGAATGTGGTTGATGCAAGCGGAAACGTGACAGACACAACTTCTGTGCCCAAGGAAACCTATGTTCTGGAGTACGGCTGTGCAGATGCGAATGGAACGCCTTTGGTAAATGCTGCTACTAATGAGACATGGATGCGCCCCCGACCTACGGACGATAACGGAGAAGATGCCCGCTGCTGGGAGGATTTGTCGCGCACCCTGACCCCGAAAGCGGATTTTAATGAAAACGTTAAAGCCCAGACCATCAACCTGAACCTTGTGCGCAAGCAGTACTGGCTGGATGTGAACGGCGCTACGGATTACACGGATGAATACGCCAACGGTAACCAAGGCAACAAGATTGCCGGCTTTGTGAATATGCAGGTGTCCGCAGATAACGGAACGAACTGGTCGAGCTGGTTCTGGAAAGAGCCCGGTGATGACTATTGGGGACAGTTCCCCTATGGCATCCACTTTAAGCTGGGCTTCCACCATGTCAAAAACGGCTATGTCTATGATACAGGCACAAACGGTGGTGTTAAGATCATTGCAAATAAACAGGAAACTGAAACCAAGCGCGGAGCAAAAGAGGGCGATACCACCTACTATGTGTACGAGGGTACGCTGACCGGAGAGCCGACCGGCAAGGATTTGAGCAACAATGTCCGCTATTGCTACATCCCTTGCTATAAAAAAGGCCTGACCTATATGGCAAACCAAGGCACGGGCGGCAAGGAAGATGTCAATGGGGCTAACAAGCCGCGCACGAACGTGCTGTATCAAGAAGGCTATGCGCTGGAAAGCCCGGAAGATTTGAATATCAACCCGCCTTCCACCGACATGGTGTTTGCCGGGTGGAGCACAAAATCTACCTATACCACAGGGGATACGCTTTATCAGGTGGGCGATACCGTTGCCCCTGATGCATGGGAAAACTACACAGACCCGAAAGACTTGAACAAACGACCACAACTTAACGGAACACAGGACATCCAAAAGCGCGAGCTTTACGCCATTTGGGGCTATAAAACCGATATCAAAATCGCCTTTGAGAACCAATGGGGCAGTACGGATAAGGATGCCACAGGCGTGTTTGCGACCGTCCAAAAAAGAGGTTTTGAAAACGGGCAGACACTGAAAACCGATAAGATCGTGATTCCCGGGCAGACGCTGACGCTGGATTTGAACGATACGAACGTGACGGCGGCGATCAACACTGCAACGAATGCTGTGAATAAGGAAACCGGAGATGCTGCAACTGATGGTAAAATCTGGGATCTTGCACAGACCTACACCATCACGGTACCCCAAAACAAAACCGCTACGCTCCGGTTTGAGATCCTGCGCAAGCGCTACCTGCTGAACGTTATGGCAGTGCTTTCTACGAGTGGAAATACAGTTGCATTACCCGCTGACGCAGCAGAGGCGGCGAAGTATGGAACTTTCCATGTGAAGTCCAACGGTAGTTACCAGACTGCTGGAGGTGAAAGCAAAGTTTCTGTTTACCAGTGGCTGCGCAACTACGGCGGGTCGTATGAGGTTTGCGAGGTTGAAGCAAACACCGGGTATCAGTTTGTAGAATTTATGAGACCGGCTGGTAAAGGTCTGACATCGGCTGGTACTAGTACAAACATCACGGGTACCCTGACCGGCAAGAACGAGAACCTCAGCTATTTTGGCGGAGATACCACTACCTACGAGGGCGATACCATTTATGTGGTGTTTAAGAAGGACGTGGTGACCTTTGATTACAACGGCGGTACTACTGGTGATGGCGCAACGAAACAGGTTTTGCCCTATGATGATACCATACGTTTCCCGAAGGTGGTGCTTACTCACCCGAATAATGTAACCCATATTGGCTGGAGCACGGAGAAAAACCCCGACAGCGATGACAAGATTTTCAAGCTGGGCGGCGCCGGAAATGTTCTTCCGGAACAAACCACGGTGAGCAGTAAGGTCAAAAATTGGCCGAACCCGAACAATAAAGTCCTTTACGCCGTTTGGCGCTCCACCACCGGCCCAAGCCTTGCCCCGGCGAGGAAAGCCCTGACCCTGCGCTACCACGCAAACTTTGACCCGAATGAGGAGCTTGCGCTTGACCTTGACCCCAACCCCCTGCTGGATGATATGGACGATACCTTTGGCTTTGACCCCGATCCCCTGCTGGAGGACGTAGACGATGCCCTTGAGGGAGCGGTAAAGACTGTGAGCTACCAGCCCGGCGAGGATGTTGTTCTGCGCAACTGTATGTTTAAGCGCAGCGGCTATGTTTTTGTGGGCTGGAACACAGAACCGGACGGCACAGGCAGACTGTACAGGGTAAACGGCGTGCCCATAACCGACTGGGCAGCGGGCGATACGGTAGACCTTTACGCCCAGTGGAAAAAGCCCGACCACCTGAAGCCTGTGGTAGACAACGAACCCTTTGTCCCGACTGACCCCGATACCCCGCCGGAAGAGCTGGACCCCGGCTTTGGCATAGACCCTGACGCCGACCCCGCAGACGAGGAAGGCCCCGCCGATGATGCGGATGCCGTAGACGATGCCCCAGCCGTTGCGGACGAGGAAGCAGCCGCAGCCCCGCCGGAAGAGCTGGACTTCGGTTTTGGCATAGACCCCGACGCCGCTGTGGGCGGCCCCGCCCCTTTTGTGAGATGGTAAAACCAGAATGCCCCCTGGTATCGCAGCGATACCAGGGGGCGTTTTGCTGCCATTTGGCAGGATAGAATGTTCTCAGAACCAGTTGATGTCCACGATGACCAGCTCCGGCGGATTGTTGATGCGGGGGACCGGCGTACCCTTGCCGTCGCCCAGACCGCGGCTGATGATGAGGGCGGTGTCGCCGATCTGATGCAGCCCCTCGGTCAGCGTTGGCAGAACGCCCTGATCCGGCGTGTAAAGCCCGCCGATGCCGGGGATGCGGATCATTCCGCCGTGGGTGTGGCCGCAGAGCGCCAGATCGACCGGCACGTCAGAGAAGAAGCCGTCCTCCAGAAAATACTCCGGGTAGTGGACCAGCAGCAGCTTGAAGGCATCCAGCTGCTCAAAACTCTCGAAATATGCACTGGCGTACCGCTCGTAGGAAGCGGGTGCTTCGGCCACGCCGCCGATGGCGATGGTGTTGCCGTTGACCTCCAGCGTCTCAGTCTCGTCTGCCAGGAAGTGGACGCCGATGGCCTCCAGATCTGTCCCGATGGGGGAGTTGTGAAAAACGATCTTGGGCCATTCGTGGTTGCCGGGCACGTAGTACACCGGCGCGATCTTGACAAGCTCTTTGCACAGGTCGGTGACGACGGAATAGTCGTCCACCAGTTTGTCGTTCATGTCGCCGGTGATGGCGATGATGTCCGGTTTGAGCGCGGTGATCCGCTCGATCAGATCCGCATTGTGGTCGCCGAACTCATGCAGATGCAGATCGGACAGCTGAACGACCCGGACGTTCGAGGTCAGCTTGTCGGACTGGACCTGATAGTAGCTCTCGACGAAGCTCTGATGCTTTGCAATAAGGGTGAAGATGCCCCACAGGGCCGCCAGCAGCACCGCCAGCCCCAACACGAACTGAAGGATGCCCAGGACGATTTTTTTCAAAGGGCCGAAACGGGCCTTGCGGGGTGCGTAATGAGAAGCCAAAGATTATCCCTCCTGTCTGGTTTTAGAGCGCATTGCCTCACGCAGCAGTGCGCGGATCGAATAGGCATTGTTGGCCTTGCTCTCCGAAATGCCGATGGCGTATTCGTAGGTCGCCTCGGTGCTCTCGGCGTTGTAGGCCGCGATGAGGCGGTGGAAGTAATCGGCAAAGCTCTCGGCGTCCTCCATCCGGCACTGGTCGAAGAAGCCGATGAACTGCTGGCCGCCGTTGTAATAGACGGTGCCGCAGGTGGCCGAGGCTTCCTTCAGGAAGCCGGCAAACTGGTCCAGCATCGCGTTGCCGCGTTCGCGGCCGTAGGCGGTGTTGATCTGGCTCAGGTTGGTCAGCTCCACCACCACACAAACGGTATCGTCCGGCAGGACGCGGCTACTGTTGTTCCGGATGAACAGATCGCAGGCGGTGCGGTTGGGCATATCCAGCGACTGCTCGGTGAAGAACATGTATTCCACAAAATCCTGGATACGGCCCAGCAGGATGGCGCCGCAGACGCCCAGGATGAAGAAGACCGCAACGCCCAGCAGGATGTACAGCTTGACGTTGATCTTCTCGCTGACCGTGGTGCTGGCCAGAACGCCCAGATTGACCGCGCCGCAGTATTCATTGTACTCCTTCATGGTGATGGAGAGGCTCTCATACAGGGAGTTCAGCTGACTCTGCAGGGCGTCGATCTCCTGTTCCACGGACTGCTGGGAGAAGGCCTTGTTCTTGCTGGAAACGTCCGTGGAGTCGGCCGCATCCTGGAACACGTCGATGATATACTGGCAGTAGGCAGCGTCGATGACGTTGTTGGACTTGCGGTTCAGGATCGTCACGTAGTCGCTGATGAGGGTGTCGTAGACGGTGGTGCGGTCTACTTTGGTGTCATACTCGTAGACATCGTTCAGCACGAAGCCGTCGGCGTCATCCCCGGTGCCGGTCCGGGCTCCTCTTTGATAGTAGAGGGAGCCGTCCTTGTTCTTGTTGCCGTAGCTCTGGATGACTTCCAGTACGGCGGCGACCTTCTCGGTGTCCACATCGCCGTCCATGACGTAGGTGTTGTAGCGCTCCTGGTATTTTTTGAGCAGGACTTCCCGGTTCTGCGTCAGCTTGCCGCCCAAAATCTCGGAGAAGAGATAGGGGATCTCAACGTCGCCGACGTAGTTGTACTCATCGAGCAGGTCCGAGAGAGACATCCCGGTGTGGGAAGAGATGAACTCCGGGTGCGATTTCTGGCAGTTGATGAGGTTGGAGGAGATCTCGGAAACGGTGTTTTTCAGGATCTCCGCCTGTTCGAGGTAGTCGTAGCCATGGCCGTCCAGCGCAGAGGCATTGTTGGGGATGGTGTAATAGTCCACGTATTTTTCGCCGAAGCTGGCAAAGTAGCAGCTCAGGATCTCATCCAGCATGGTGCGGGCGTACTCGGTGTTGTAATTGCTGCTGAGCGAGAGCGTGACGAGGTATTCGGTGGATTGGTATTCCTCCACGTCCTCACCTTTTTCAATTTTGGCCGCCTGGGTCTTGGCCACATCGTCGGGCACGATGGGGGTGACCGTGCCGCCGGAGCGGATGGTATCCACGTTGACGGTCAGGTCCAGATTTTCAATGGCCTGCTTGACGACGGAGGAAGAGAAGATCTCCGAAACATCCAGTTCGCCGCCGCTGGGGGTCTTGCCGTCCTCGGCCTGGGAGTAGTTGTATTTGATGATGGACTGCGCCGTATAGGCCTGATTGCTGGTGGCATAGCGCATGAAGAACACACCTGCACAGAACGACATCAGCGCGATGAGCGGCCACCATTTTTTCAGATATCGGATGATGTTAAAACTTTTCATTTCGTTTTGTCCTTATCGCGGATGACTTTGCTCTTGGCGAGGACCCAGGCGCAGAGTGCACAGAACGTGACACCGCCGGTCAGGATCATCCACTTGATGCTCAGCTCGTCGGCCAGAGAACGTTTCTCGAAACTGATGGTCAGGTAGTTTTTGGTCTTGTAGCGGATGTATTCCTTGTTGAGGATCCGGGAGGTCTCGATAAGGTTCTCCAGCTTCTGCTTCATATCCTGGATCATGCTCTCGGCGGTTGCAACGCTGGAAGGCGTATTGGCCGTCTGGGCATTCATCTGGCGGATGGCGTATTCGTTTTTCTGGATGATGGCCATCGTATCGTTGGCGGAGTCGTTGGCGCTCTCGGCTGCCGAGGCCTGGTAGTCGATGGCGACCTTGGTGCGGGACATATAGAAGTTGTTCTGGGTGTCCAGCGTGGGGATCAGAACAACGGCAGTCAGGGCCGAGTCGTAGATCTCGATGGTGTGCAGGCGGTTCTGGTATTCAGCCATGAGTTTCTGGTAGCTGATGTTCTTCAGAAAGTTCTGGTATTCCAGCTTGCTGATGTAGCGTTCCCGGTTTTTGGAGAGGCCGCTCTGCAAAACATAGGAATCGTATTTTTCAAGGTCGATGCTGGTGAAATTGTCCACCTTCTGGCGCAGAGAGGTGAAGGTCTCGCCGGTGAGTTCGGAGCGGAAGGTGCCGTTCTCCTTGGCGTTGGTGTTCAGGAAGCGGTGGAGCTTCTGGCACTCCTTATCAAAGAAGGAGCCGATCTCCATGTACTCCTGCTTGTCGCACTCGGACCAATCGGGGGAGATACCCATCTCGACGTAGGTATAGTCCTCGTAGAAGACCTCTTTGTAGGACTCGACGATCAGGCCGAGCATATCTCTGGCCGAGATGCGGGGGCCGATCTCGTCGTTCTTTTCGTAGGTGATGGTGTAGGTGGTGGCGATCTTATAGCTCGTGGTGTCGGAAGGCAGCTGCATTCCGTTGACATTGGAAGCCCAGGCCGTGATGTTTTCGGCCATATCCTGCGCGGTGACCTGGCCTTCGAGGCCGGCCTTCGCGATGGCGCGGTCCAGCACGTCGTCCGATTTGATGAGCGAGATGTTGAACCGGGTGTTGTTGGGGTAAAGCCCTCTGGTGGCTTCCTCGTAGTTCAGGGCGATCATCATCTTTGCGGTGCGGGCTTTCAGGTGGTACATCACAAAGCTGGTGGAGCACATCACCAGAAGGATGAGGGCCAGGTAGAGGAGGCGGTGCTTCCACAGCCCCTGGAAGAGAAGTTCGACCAGCGCCCAGAACTTACTTTTTTGCGGGCGGTTCGGTTGGTTTGTTTTGGGAGATGGCATGGTTGTAGATCACCTCGTTTCGATCCAGCAGCTTCATGGCGTGGCCGATGGGCAGCAGCATGAAGATCGTGTTCATATAGCAGTAAAAGGCGGTGTTGTCGGTCGCGTAGGTCACAAACGCATAAATGGTGCAGTACAACAGCAGGAAAGCGGTCTCGGTGCCGTACTGCTTCTGGCACCAGACGACCTTGCCCTGCCAGCTGAGCCAGATCCAGAAGGAAAAGCCCCAGAAGCCAAGCTCAATGTACATGGTCACAAGGTCGTTGTGCATCCCGCCGAAGTCGTGGGTGCCAAAGACGCCGATGCCCGCTGCGTTCATGATGCTGATATACCGCGTGACCCAGCCGATGCCGTAGCCGCGGAACGTGGGGCTGAAGGAATACAGGTCGGTGAAGGCTTCGTACAGGCCCTTGCGGCCCATGGTGTCGATGCCCAGGGTGTCCACCGTCCAGCTGAACAGGCCCGACCAGATGAAGAAGACGTAGAACAGGCAGGCGGCGATGGCGAAGATGGAGATGGAATGGAGCACAAAGTTCTGCCCCTTGGGCTTGAGCCGGGTGATGAACAGGTGCATCACCAGCACGCCGAGCATACCGATGAGGGCGATGCGCTTGAGACCCAGATAGAAGAAGCCCGCCGCCAGTGTGAGATGGACGACCCGCCGCCAACCTTTTTCAAAGAGGGCGTAATAGAGGACCATCAGACCGAACCCGAAGGTCAGGTCGTGGACTTCCAGCGCTTTGATGGGCGCATTGGTGTCTACGCCGCCGGATTTGGCAAAGGCGATGAAGCCAGTGATGAACTCGCTCAGGCCGTAGGGCCGGAGGCTGTCGAACACCAGGATGCAGACATTGGCGATGCACATGCCGTAGAAGGTGTAGTCGATGGCTTTGCCGCCGAACAGATACACGGCTGCGCACATCGAGGTAAGCGAGATCATGTGGTAGAGGATGGTGGAACACCCGCGGGACATGTAGTTCAGCTGCTGGAAATCCAGCGACCAGACAAGCATGGACCACGCCGCCATCATCACAAAGGGGATGAGAAAGATGATGTAATATTCCTCGATGAGGGGCAATCGGTTAAAGTCTCCGGTGATGAGCAGAAAACAGGCGGCCAGGCCGACCACGGCGGCCTGCACCAGATACTTCATGAACCAGGGCAGGCCCATGCCGCGGTACCAGAACCCGATGCCCATCATGGCAATGTAGAGCAGCGGCAGCCAGAACGGCCGCTGCGCCGATTTCCGCTTCAGGAATTGTGTTCCTCCATGCTGCGCAAGATACTCCCAGTTTCCGCTGCCATATCCCCCAAAGAGTAGTTTTATAAAACTTTGCATCTGCCCTCCTGTGCGAGCCTGCGGGCAAGCCGCGGCTCTTCGCGTTCGTTCAGTTCAAAAGCTCCACGATGGCCTGATAGTTGCGGGCACAGTTCTGGTCATCCACCTGGTCGAACAGCGCGTCCACACGCTTTGCGTAGAAGGGGGATATCATGCCGTTCTGGGCCAGAGCGCGGTCCAGCTCCCGGAAGAGCGCTGCCTGCTCGGTGACCACAGGCCCGAAGCCGTCGTCCCGGTAGCTGAAGTAGCCGACGTCGTGGTGTACGCCCCAATACTGCGCCTCATCGAACTGGTAATAGAGGAGGGGCTTTTTCATATAGGCAAAATCGAACTGTACGCTGGAAAAATCGCTGACCATGACGGCGGATTCCATCAGAAGGGTCTGCACATCGGCCTCACCCAGTGCCGCGATCTTCACCCGCGGGTTGGCGGTGTGGAAGCTGCTCAGAAAACGCTGCACCTCGAAATGAGGGTAGAAGACGGCCTCATAGCCGTGCTTCTCCAGCAGCGCCTCCAGCTCCGGGCTGGAGATGACGTCCTGCCAGTGCCGGAAGTAGTCACTCTGCTCGAACTCGGCCTGGGTCTTCCGCTCGATGGCGTAGGTGCGCCAGGTGGGCATCAGCAGCAGCTGGCGCTTGGTCTCGTGGGGGCGCAGCAGGGCGTCAAATCGGCACAGACCCAGCCGTTTGACAATACCGGCTGGATAATGATAGGCGGATTCTACAAAATCCCGTTCTTTTTGCAGGGAGCAGACGAAAAGGTCGGTGCGGATGTTGGGGTAGTGATACCATTTCATGTCGTCGATGATGACCCCATGCTGCAAAAAGGCGCGGGGGCCATGGACCACATGGAGCTTGTCGAGCATGTAGTAGCTGTCGATCTCCGGGGTGTAGCCCAGCACATGGGTGCTGATCTTCATCTCCGATGCGGCGCAGAGCAGATAGTGCTTCCAGCTGCGGTAGGGCACGACCCGGCCCAGCGCCTGCACCCGCTCATAGTCCGGCAGGGTGGGGTCTGCCACGAACCAGCTGTTCAATTCAGGATGCTCCCGGTTCAGGTAGGCAAAGATGTGGTAGCCGTTGTCCCGCGCTTCGCGGCCCCGCTCGGAGACGAGCCAGACATGCCGGTAATCCTTGTTCCAGCACTTCAGAACGGCAGCACAGCAGGTGGCAGTTTCATATTTCAGGAGTTCCCGCAGCAGATGGAAGGCGCGCCGGGTCTTTCGCAGCAGATCGTTCATAGACGTCGTTCCTTTACATTCAGTTGATAATACAGAAAAAATTCCGATTCATCAGGCGCTTTTCACCACATCGCCATACAGGGCCAGCAGCTGGTCGCAGTAGCGTTCCAGCGTCATCATGCGGTCTTTCTTCTGGATGCAGTGGGCCGACATCTCGGCCAGCAGGGGCTTGTCTGCATAGAGCGCCCGGATCTTTTCCGCGTAGGCGGCCGGGGTGAAGGTGTCGTTCAGGATGCCGGTGCGGCCCTCTTCCACCAGTTCCGGGATGCCGCCGATCCGGTTGCAGAGCACCGGGGTGCCGAGGGACTGGGATTCCAGCAGAGCCAGCGGGCAGTTTTCGTACCAGATGGACAGGTGCAGGGTGAACAGCGCCCCGGCTACAAGGTCTTCGAGCGCTTTGCCGGTCTGGAAGCCGACGTACTTCACGTTGGGCAGGGTGCAGTTTTTGCACAGATCCTCCATGGGGCCGCTGCCCGCGATGACGAAGGGAATGTCCGGCAGCAGCTTGCAGGCTTCGAGGATGCGGTCGATGCCCTTTTCCTCCGAGAGGCGGCCGAAGTAGAGGACATAATCCCCCTTTTCGGCAGGGGCAGCCGCAGCGACCCGGCTCAGAAAGTTGTGCAGCATCACCGTCTTGCCCCGGAAGCGGGGGACGGTGAGGAGCTTCTTCTCCAGAAACGCACTGGGGCAGATGAAGCGGTCGATCTTGTCATAGACGTGATTGCACTCGTAAAGGGTGCCCTCCACGGCACCAATGAGGCTCTTGGGCAGCGAACCGTGGATGCAGCGCTTTTTCACGCAGGGCCACTTGCTTTTTTTGCCCATGCAGGCTTCGCAGAGCTTTTTGGAGTTGAACTCCATCATCATGTGGTTGGGGCAGAGCATCTGCACATCGTGCACCGTCTGAACCATGGGTACCCCGCATTCCGCCCCGGCGCAGATGACCGAAGGCGTCAGCTGGAAATTGATGTTGTTGAAATGGATGAGGTCGGGCTGGAACTGCCCGATGACCTGCTTCAGCTTCCGTTTTGCCTCAGACGAGTAGAGGATGCGGAAGGGGTAGAGCAGCTTTTCCGGCCCGGCGTTGTGGAAGTCCATATTGGTGGTGGCGAGGTGCAGGGCATTGCCGACGGTGTTCTTTTCGTCGTACATGCCAAAATATTCGACCTCGTGGCCCCGGCGGGTCAGTTCCTCGCCGATCTTGAGGAAGTAAGTCTCTGCACCGCCGCGGGGGTAGAGAAATTTATTGACGAATAAGATCTTCACAGGGGCCAGCCTTTCGTTGCGAAAAGTAGAATCGGAGGATTCCCACATAATAGGTATGTATAAACAGTTTAATAATAGCATCATCCCTCTTTTTCTGCAATATGTATTCACAGAATCATCGCAATTTGGCGGGGCAAACGGCCCAAAACCGTAAAAAACCGTGGGCGGCGGAATGGCATCTTCCGCGCCCACGGTTCGTCAGGGGTGGATATTCGGTCAAAGATCGTAAAGTGCGTTCAAAAATTTATTGCAGCGTGCTCGGCGCGTCGCTCAGGTTGTGCACGATGCCGTACCAGCGGCAGTTCGTATGCTTGCTCAGGTCCACATCGCTGAACTTGGTCACGCCCGAACCGTTGATGTCCGCATTGAAGACCTTGTACATCGTCTTGCCTGCCGGGCTGGCCGGGAAGACGTAGGCCGTCAGGCCGGTGGGCCAGGTATTGGAAGCAACGTACCATTTGAGATTCGTGATGTAAACGACATACTGGCCGGAGCCGAACTGGAACCCCTTCTGGTAGGTGTCGATGTAGCAGTCCGAGAAGCGGGTGCCGTTGCCACGGATGTATGCGAAGACGGTGTTCTCCAACAGGGCCTTTTTGGTGTCGTTGTCGCTGTAGTTGAAATCGAAGCACCAGGCGTGAATGTTGTGGAAGATGCTGCTGCCGTTGCACGAGAGCGCCGTCTTCACGTTCAGGATGACGGTGTCGCTGTACATCGAATCGCCGGTGTCATAAATGCCCACGGCGTTCGGGTAGTCCAGCGAAGACTCGATCATGCAGTTGCGCACCATCAGCTCATACGAGAGGTTCGCTTCCGTCTGGCCGTCGCCGGTGGTCATAGACAAGTCGTTGAATTTGCCGCAGATGCCGTACCGCTGGAAGTTCTGGATGGAGATATGGTCCAACAGAGTGCATTTCTGCCGTGCCACGGCGATGCAGTCATCTGCCTTGAAGTTCGCGTTGACCTTGCCGTTGCCCCGGATGAACATGTCCTGCTGGGGCGTTTCGGGCGGGTACATCTTGCCGCGGATCTCGATGAACCGGTCCACCTTGGTGCTGGCCGTGCATTTCAGCTCGGCGTTATCCAGTTCCATGTAGCACTGGTCGAATGCCAGCTTGCCGGAAAAGGCATAGACGCCCTTCGGGAAATACAGCGTTTCGGCCGGGTGCGCGGCGATGAGCGCATGGAACGCGGCCAGGTTGTCGGTGGTGCCGTCCCCTTTGAAGCCGTGATCCAGCACGTTCAACATTCCGCTGCCGCCTGTGCTCAGCGTGATGCCATTCAGGTCGTATACCATATCAGTTTGCCTCCATCAGGGTCGTGATCTGTGCGTCGGTCAGCGCCGTGTCGAATACCTGGAAGTCGTACACCGCGCCATTGAAGAAACGTGCCTTGCCGTCCGTAGTTTCGCCTGAGGCGGCGGTCCACGAAGCACCAAGGATCAGCGAACGATCCACGGTCTTGTTCGCGGCATAGTTCGGGATGTTCTTCCACTCGGTCAGGGAACCGTACGACAGGAACCGGAACTGCGTCCCCTTGATCTGGAGCAGAAACTTCAGTTTCTTCCCGGATTCGATCTTGACAAAGTGACTGCCGTAGGTGAACATGTTCATGCCCACGGTTCCGTTGGTCCATGTTGCAGCCATGATGCCTCTCTGATCGTTGGTGAGATCGCTGAAGCAATCAAGTAAAACTGTCACCGTATTAACTGCACTGTCAGCCACCGTAAAGGTGGCGTACACCGTCAGATTCATGCCGGTGTCGATGGCTGCGAACGGCTTGATCCCCGTGTCGATCCATTCTTTGTTGGCCGGTACAAAGGTCTTCGGAGCTGCCAGCTTATACCGCGGCGTCGGCAGGTCGTTGTTGGGGGGATTTGGTGTGTCCGGTTGGCTGGGCGTGGGCGGGACATCGGGCAGGCTGCTGCCGCTCCAGAGTGCGGCCAAGGTGTTGTAGTGGGGCAGCATCTCGCCGTTGTCGTAGACGGCGTGGCGGAACAGCGCAAGGATGAGCCCGCGCTCCTCGTCGGACAGGCCGGATGCGGCGTTGCGAAGCTCCCGCTTGACCTGCTGCAAAAACTGCTGCCACGCCGGGGCGCCCGGTTCGGGCAGGGTTGGGTCCGTGGTGCCGGAGTTGGTCAGCACGCGGTACGGGACACTAGCGCTGGTCACGGTGCGGGTGCCGTCGGAGCCTTCAAAGGTGACGGTCCCGCTGCCGCCCTGTGCGGTGACGAGGGCGGGCACTTCGACGGCCCCGTCGGCCACGAGGGTGGTCAGCGGCTCGGCCGGACCGGGCAGATGCCAGAACGCCACAACGGTGGTGCCGTCCCACTCGCCGGAGCAGACGACCCGTAGCCGATAGACGCCGGTGTTGTGCGCGTAGCCAAGCAGCAGCCCGCCGGAATAGCCCGAAAGGACGGCGCGGCCGTTGGAGCAGAGCGTGATTTGTTGTTCGATCATAGAAAACCTCCCATCTGTAAAGTGAATCGAGTGCAAGCAGGAACAGGAAAAAGCAGAACGCTGCCCTGTGCAGGGAAAACGACGCTAGGGGGGACGATTCATTCACTTCGCCTCCTTTTGGTTGTGAAATGGCTGCGTTTATGTGTGAAAACAGTATAAATCAACAACGGCAAGTTGTCAATACGGAATTTGAAGATTTTGCAGCGTGGGTTCAGATGCGTTGCAATCGCGCGGATGGTGCGTTATAATACAACCACACAGACACGACCAGGAAGCTCAAGGGATGCAGTGTAAGAAAGGAACGTGGATATGAACTATATCATGGCGCTGGATGCCGGGACGACCTCGAACCGCTGCATCCTGTTCAACAAGGCGGGCGAGATGTGCAGCGTGGCTCAGAAAGAGTTCACCCAGTATTTCCCGAAGCCGGGCTGGGTGGAGCATGACGCAAACGAGATCTGGACCACGCAGCTGGGCGTGGCGCTCTCGGCCATGAACCAGATCGGGGCCAGCGCGTCGGACATCGCGGCCATCGGCATCACGAACCAGCGCGAGACCACCATCGTATGGGACCGTGAGACCGGGGAGCCGGTCTATCATGCCATCGTCTGGCAGTGCCGCCGCACCAGCGCCTACTGCGACGAACTCAAGGCGCGGGGCCTGACCGAGACCTTCCGGGCAAAGACAGGTCTGGTCATTGACGCATACTTCTCCGCCACCAAACTGAAGTGGATCCTGGACAATGTGCCCGGCGCGCGGGAAAAGGCCGAGGCCGGGCGGCTGCTGTTCGGCACGGTGGAGACCTGGCTCATCTGGAAGCTGACCTGCGGCCGGGTCCATGTGACCGACTACACCAACGCCAGCCGCACGATGCTGTTCAACATCCACACGCTGGAGTGGGATGAGGATATCCTGCGGGAGCTGAACATCCCGCGCTGTATGCTGCCCACGCCCATGCCGTCCAGCTGCTTCTACGCGGAGGCCGACCCGATGCACTTTGGTTCGGGCATCAAAATTGCAGGCGCAGCGGGCGACCAGCAGGCCGCGCTCTTCGGGCAGACCTGCTTTTCGGCGGGTGAGGCGAAGAACACCTTCGGCACCGGCGGCTTTCTGCTGATGAACACCGGCAAAATGCCGGTCGTCTCGAAAAACGGCCTTGTCACGACCATTGCGTGCAGCAGCGGAAAAAGCGTGAATTATGCGCTGGAAGGTTCCATCTTCGTGGCCGGTGCGGCCATCCAGTGGCTGCGGGACGAGCTGCGGCTGCTGGAAGAAGCCCGCGACTCCGAGTATATGGCCCGGAAGGTGAAGGACACCAACGGCTGTTATGTGGTGCCCGCCTTCACCGGCCTCGGTGCGCCCCACTGGGATCAGTACGCCCGCGGAACCATCGTTGGCCTGACCCGCGGATGCAACAAAAATCACATCATCCGTGCGACACTGGACAGCCTGTGCTATCAGGTGAACGATGTCCTCCACGCCATGGAAGCCGACTCCGGCATCGCCATGAAGGCCCTGAAAGTGGACGGCGGTGCCTGCGCCAACAACTACCTGATGCAGACCATGGCCGACATCAGCAGCCTGCCGGTGGAGCGCCCCTGCTGCGTGGAAACGACCGCCCTCGGCGCGGCCTACCTTGCAGGCCTTGCCGTGGGCTACTGGCAATCCACCGACGAGGTGGTCCGGAATTGGTCGATAGACCGCACCTTCCTGCCGGATATCTCGGCCGAGGAGCGCACCAGGCGCATCAAAGGCTGGAACAAGGCTGTACGCTGCGCCTATCATTGGGCGCTGGATGAGGAGTGAAGCGGAAAAATTCACGGAGAAGCGAAAAAGAATATGACGCGCTGGTAAGAAAGCGCAAAAAGAACCCCCGGCCAGAGATGTTCGTCTCTCTGGCCGGGGGTTTGTCTATCCAAAAATTATCCCATCACGACCGCGACTTCCACGGTCTCGCCAGCTTTGGCGATGGGGAGTACATTGCCGGGGATGGGAGAACCGTTGACGGTGACGCGCTTCACGCCCTTCTGCACGGCGTCGGGGTTCTCGACCCGGATGTGGTACACGGCCCCGCGGTAGCGGCGGGTGACGGTGAAGCCGGGCAGCGTGTGGGGGATGCAGGGGTCGATCTTCAGGCCGTCCAGTGTGGGCTGCACGCCGAGGATGTACTGGCTGACGTTGAAGAAGGTCCAGGCGGCGGTGCCGGTCAGCCAGCTGTTCTTTGCCTCGCCGAAGGTCGGGGCGTCGATGCCGGCGACCATCTGGCTGTAGACATACGGCTCGGTGCGGTGGATCTCCGAGATGTCCTCGATGTAGGCGGGGCAGGTCTTCTTGTAGACCTCAAAGGCGCGGTCACCGTGGCCAAGCACGGTCTCGGCGCAGCTGATCCACGGATTGTTGTGGCAGAAGATGCCGGCGTTCTCCTTGTATCCCGGAGGGTAGCTGGAGATCTCGCCGAGGTTGAGGCGGTAGGTGGTGTAGGCGGGCTGGAGCAGAACGACGCCGTACCGGGTGTCGAGCCGCTCTTCCACGCTCCTCAGCGCCTGCTCGGCCTGACCGGTCGTTTTGCCGATGCCCGCCATGACGCACATGCCCTGCGGCTCAATGAAGATCTGGCCCTCGTCGCATTCCTTGCTGCCGATGGGCTGGCCGAAGGCATCGTAGGCGCGGCGGAACCAGGCACCGTCCCAGCCGGCGGTCAGAGCGGCCTGCTCGACTTCCGCGATGGCGGCGCGGGCCTCGGCGGCCTCCTCCGGGAGGCTGCGGTGGTCGCACAGGTCGGCGTACTCGCTGCCGTACTTGACGAACATGCCCGCGATGAAAACGCTTTCGGCCACCGGGCCTTCGCTGGGGCCGGTGATCTGGAAGCTCTCGCCGGGGTGCTCGGAGAAGCAGTTCAGGTTCAGGCAGTCGTTCCAGTCAGCGCGGCCGATGAGGGGCAGGCCGTGGGGGCCGAGGTGGGTGCGGGTGAAGCGGAAGCTGCGGCGCAGATGCTCCATGAGGGGCTGTGCCTTGCTCACATCGTTGTCAAAAGCGACGGACTCGTCCAGAATGGACCAGTCGCCGGTCTCGCGGAGATAGGCGGCGGTGCCTGCGATGAGCCAGAGCGGGTCATCGTTGAAGCCGGTTCCAACATCGCGGTTGCCCTTTTTGGTCAGGGGCTGATACTGGTGGTAGGCGCTGCCATCCTCGAACTGGGTGGCGGCGATGTCCAGAATGCGGCCGCGGGCGCGCTCCGGGATCATGTGGACAAAGCCCAGCAGATCCTGGCAGCTGTCGCGGAAGCCCATCCCACGGCCGATGCCGCTTTCGTAGTAGCTGGCCGAGCGGCTCATGTTGAAGGTGACCATGCACTGGTACTGGTGCCACAGATTGACCATCCGGTCCAGCTTCTCGTCGCCGGAATGCAATTGCAGGGTGGAGAGCAGCTTGTCCCAGTGGTCGGCCAGCGCCCTGCGGGCTTCGTCCACCTGAGCGTCGGTGGCGTAGCGGGCCATCATGGCCTCGGCGCGGGTCTTGTTGATGACGCCGGGGGCGGTGAACTTTTCGTCCACGGGATTCTCAATGTAGCCCAGACCGAAGAGGATGGTCCGGGTCTCCCCGGCTTCCAGGGTCAGGTGGAAGTGGTGGGCACCGACCGGGGCCCAGCCGTGGGCGATGCTGTTGGAGCAGCGGCCCGCCTTGACGGCTTCCGGCTCGGCGGGGCCGCCGTATACGCCGCAGAAGGCGTCGCGGGCGGTGTCGAAGCTGGTGACCGGGGTGTTGGCCCAGAACACTGCGTAGTGGTCGCGGCGCTCACGGTATTCGGTCTTATGGTAGATGGCGCTGCCCACGACCTCCACTTCGCCGGTGGAGAAGTTGCGCTGGAAGTTGGAGCTGTCGTCCATGGCGTCCCACAGGCAGAACTCCACGTAGCTGAACACATCCAGCGTGCGGGGGGTGCCGGTCTTGTTTTCCAGCGTCAGGCGGTCGATCTCGCAGGCGTCGCCGCGCGGGACGAACAGCTCCTGCTGGGCGCGGATGCCGTTCTTCTCGCCGGTCAGGATGGTGTAGCCCAGACCGTGGCGGCAGCTGTAAGCGTCCAGCTCGGTCTTGGTGGGCTGCCAGCCGGGGTTCCAGATCGTGCCGCCGTCGTTGATGTAGATGCGGTGGCCGTCCATATCCAGCGGAGAGTTGTTGTAGCGGTAACGGGTGATGCGGCGCAGCCGCGCATCCCGGTAAAAGCTGTAGCCGCCGCCGGTGTTGGACACCAGACTGAAGAAGTCCTCGCTGCCCAGATAGTTGATCCAGGGCAGGGGCGTGCGGGGCGTGTCGATCACGTATTCCCGATGCACATCATCAAAATGTCCGAATTTCATACGATCAGTTCCTCCTTTGCAAAAACAGGAAACGCGCTGCAACCATCAGAAAAGCGAAAACGATTAAGAACGCGCTGCAAGAAAAGAGAGAACGGTTACGTTGCTTTAAGGATAACCGATTCCACAGCGAAATTCAAGTGGTTTTATGAAATATACAACGTACCGGAGAGGAAGCGGATCTCGGCGAAATTGTAAGGATTTTGTAATGATTTTGAAGAGAGAACGAACTTTTTTCATGTGAAGCAGGCGGGGCGGGGGAAGCGCTGCGCCTTTTGGAACCGGCACACAGGCTCCAAACTGGGAACGAAAATCCCCATTCTAAAGTAATAATAAGATCCTGCCAGAATGTCCCCACTGATACGAAAGCAGGAAGCGAAAAAATATTCGAAAATGAGCGAAAGAGAGCGAAAATGGAGCAAACTGCATAATTTGATGCGCCGAAAATCGAACAAACCGCCAAAATCATGGCAATCGACACAAAAGATTTTCGTTTGCGCTTGATTTTTGATGCGAAATGCGCTATATTGAAGTTGCGAAAACGATTTAGAATTCGTTCGGAACCAATCGGTTCCTGAGAGGAGGACGACGAAATGTCATCCCTGAAAGATCTGGCGCAGGAATGCGGGGTCTCGGTGGCCACGGTGAGCAAGGCGCTCAACGGCCAATCGGATATCTCCGAAGCCACCCGCACCCGTGTTCGGGAGGCGGCTCGCCGGATGGGCTATGTTCCCAATATGGCGGCCCGCTCCATGAAGACCAACCGTACTTATAACATCGGCGTCCTGTTCGTGGACGAACGGCAGAGCGGCCTGGCACACGAATACTTCTCCGCTGTGCTGGACAGCTTCAAAGTCCGGGTCGAGCAGCTGGGCTACGATATCACCTTTATCAACCGGAACCTCGGCGGCAAGACGATGACCTACCTGGAGCACTGCCACTACCGCGGGGTGGACGGAGCCGTGATCGCCTGTGTGGATTTCACAGACCCGCAGGTGATCGAGCTGGTGAACAGCGATGTGCCGGTCGTCACGATCGACCACGTGTTCAACAACCGGATGGCAGTCCTTTCGGATAACGTGGCCGGCCTTTCGGCGCTGGTCCGCACGGCATACAGCCAGGGCCACCGCCGCATCGCTTTCATCCATGGCGAACGGACCGCCGTTACCGAGAACCGTCTGGCGGGCTTCTACAAGAGCTGCGATGAGCTGGGGCTGGAAGTTCCGGATGTGTATGTGCGGGAGGGCATCTACCATGACGCCGCCCGCTGCGCACAGGAAACGAAAGCACTGCTGGCGCTTCCGCAGCGGCCCACCTGCATCCTCTTCCCCGATGACTTCTCTGCCATGGGCGGCTACAATGCCATCGCGGAGGCGGGGCTGAGCATTCCGGAGGACATCTCCGTGATGGGCTACGACGGCATCTACCTCTCCCGCGTCATGAAGCCGCAGCTGGCGACCTACCAGCAGAACACCATGATGCTGGGGCGCACCGCCGCAGACAAGCTGGTGCAGATGATCGAGCACCCGCGTGTGACGCTGGCCGAGCAGCTGCTCGTGACCGGCAAACTGCTGGAAGGAGACTCCGTCGGCCGACCGGCCCAAACCTAGTTCCTCGGCTCCGGGCGGACCGGAGCTTTGATAAAACAAAACAGATTTCGTTTGCATGAGAACCATTGAAGGAGGTTTTCTACTATGAGAAAGATTTCGCGTCGTAATTTCCTGGTCGCTTCTGGTGCAGTCGCCATCACCGCAGCGCTTTCTGCATGCGGCGGCAGTTCTTCCACTGCCAGCTCGACCGCAGCCTCCTCTGCAGCCGCTTCTTCTGCCGCAGCCGGGCCTGCCGCACAGGGCAAGGTTCTGAACATCTGGTGCTGGAACGACGAATTCCAGAGCCGCTTCAACGATTATTACCCCGAAGTCTCCGCCATCGCATCGGATAAGTCCACCACCACCCTGAAGGATGGCACGACCGTGAAGTGGACCATCAATGCCAACGAGAACAACAACTATCAGAACAAGCTGGACGAGGCCCTGCTGAGCCAGGACTCCGCAGCCGATGATGATAAGATCGATATCTTCCTGATCGAGGCCGACTACGCGCTGAAGTATGTCGATTCCGATTACGTTCTGGATGTCAAGAAGGACATCGGCCTGACCGACGCCGACCTGGCCGGTCAGTATCAGTACACCAAGGACATCGTCACCGTCGATGGCAGCCAGCGTGGCACCACCTGGCAGGCGACGCCGGGCCTGTTCGCATACCGCCGCAGCATCGCAAAGGATGTTCTGGGCACCGATGATCCCACCGAAGTCCAGACTTACCTGTCCGATTGGGACAAGTTCAACGACGTCGCCGCACAGGCATCCGCCAAGGGTTACAAGATGCTGTCCGGCTTCGATGACGCATACCGCACCTTCTCCAACAACGTGGCAGCGCCCTGGGTCACCGGCACCACCGTCACCGTCGATGAGAACATCATGAAGTGGGTCGATCAGACCAAGGAGTACACCGATAAGGGTTACAACAACAAGTCCAGCCTGTGGGACAGCCAGTGGGCATCCGACCAGGGCCCCAACGGCAAGGTCTTCGGCTTCTTCTACTCCACCTGGGGCATCAACTTCACCCTGCTGGGCAACTCTCTGGAGACGCCTACTTCTGAGGGCGGCAAGGAAGAGGTCGGCAACGGCATCTACGGTGACTACGCAGTCTGCGAAGGCCCTCAGCCATATTACTGGGGCGGCACCTGGATCTGCGGCGCAGCCGGCAGCGACAACCTCGACACCATCAAGGATGTCATGCAGAAGCTGACCTGCGATGAGGCCATCATGAAACAGATCACCCTGGATACCCAGGACTACACCAACAACGAAAAGGCCATGGAAGAGATCGCCAGCAGCGATTACAAGTCCGACTTCCTGGGCGGCCAGAACCACATCGCGCTGTTCGCAGAGGCAGCCAAGAAGATCGACATGTCCAACGCCGGCCCGTATGACCAGGGCCTGAACGAGAGCTTCCAGACCGCCTTCAAGGATTACTTCACCGGCAACGTGGATGAAGATACCGCAAAGGCAAACTTCGAGACCGCCATCAAGGAGAAGTATCCGGAGCTGACCGACGTTGTCTGGCCCGCATAAGGCAGACGCACTCGCACACAACTGAGATCAGGGGGGCGGGCCGGGCGCAGTGCCCCGCCCGCTCCCTTTTTTCCTGAAACACCCGTCAGGAGGCAGTCACATGGGAGAGAAAACAAAAAAGAAAGGGTCGATCAGCTACGCGAAATGGGGCTACATCTTCATCGCACCGTTCTTTCTCATTTTCGCGGTATTCCAGCTGATCCCCCTGGCATCCACCATCTATTACAGCTTCTTTGAATATTACCGCAGCGGTCTGAAGATCATCGGGCCCAACTTCGTGGGCTTGAAAAACTACGCGACCCTGTTTGCAACAGACCTGCCCAAATATTTCAGCAACACTCTGCTGCTCTGGATCATCGGCTTCATCCCGCAGATCGCCATCTCCCTGCTGCTGGCGGCCTGGTTCACCGACCTGCGCCTCAAGCTGAAGGGCCAGACCTTCTTCAAGACGGTCATCTACATGCCCAACCTGATCATGGCATCGGCGTTCGCCATGCTGTTCTTCGCCCTCTTCTCGGACAACGGCCCCGTCAATGCGGCGCTGATGGGCATGGGCATCCTCAAGCAGCCGTTCAGCTTCCTGAACACGGTCTGGGGCAACCGCGGTCTGATCGGCCTGATGAACTTCCTGATGTGGTTCGGCAACACCACCATCATGCTGATGGCTGCGATCATGGGCGTAGATCCCACCCTGTACGAAGCGGCTGAACTGGACGGCTGCACCCCGAACCAGATGTTCTGGAAGATCACCATTCCGCTGATCCGTCCCATCCTTGTTTACGTCATGATCACCTCCATGATCGGCGGCCTGCAGATGTTCGATGTGCCGCAGATTTTGACCAACGGCAAGGGCGGCCCGGACCGCACCTCCACCACCATGATCATGTACCTGAACAACCACCTGTTCAGCAAGAACTACGGCATGGCCGGTGCAGTCTCGGTGGTGCTGTTCCTCGTGTGTGCAGTGCTGTGCGTTGTGGTCTACTTCTCCCTTACCAAGGAGGATGACGGCCTGACCCGCGCCCAGCGCAAAGAACTGAACGCCGCCAAAAAGGCAGCAAAAGGAGGGAAATGATTATGGCACACACGCCTAGAAATCAATCGGAAAAAGCAACACTGGCTGCACGCCGCGCATGGTGTTATCTGGTGCTGGTGCTCATCAGCTTTTTGTGCCTGTTCTTCTTCTATGTGCTGGTGATCAACTCCACCCGCACCCACTTCGAGATCCAGAAAGGCTTCTCGATGCTGCCGGGCAAATCGCTCATTACCAACTTCCAGAACGTGCTGGCCGATGCTAACATCCCTGTCATCACCGGCATCCGCAACAGCCTGATCGTCTCCGCCTGCTCGGCGGCGTTCAGCGTGTACTTCTCGGCCCTGACGGCCTACGGCATCTACGCCTATAACTTCAAATTCAAAAAGGCCGCGTTTGCCATTATCCTGCTGATCATGACCATGCCCACGCAGGTGTCGGCTCTGGGCTTTTTGCAGCTCATCACCAAGATGGGCCTGAAGAACAGCTTTATCCCGCTGATCCTGCCCAGCATTGCAGCGCCCACCGTGTTCTTCTTCATGAAGCAGTATCTGGACGCTTCCCTTCCCATGGAGATCGTAGAGGCTGCCCGCATCGACGGTGCAGGCGAGTTCTACACCTTCAACAAGATCGTGCTGCCCATTATGAAGCCCGCTCTGGCAGTGCAGGCCATTTTCTCCTTCGTGGCCAGCTGGAACAACTACTTCATTCCCGCTCTGGTGCTGGACAGCGCCGACAAAAAGACCCTGCCCATCCTGATTGCACAGCTGCGCAGTGCAGACTTCCTCAAGTTTGATATGGGCAAGGTTTACATGATGGTGGCTATCGCCATTCTGCCCGTCATCATCGTGTACCTGCTGCTTTCCAAGTTCATCGTCCGCGGTGTTGCTTTGGGCGGCGTGAAAGGCTGACGGCATTTTGCCGCAAACAACAAAAGGGTCCCGGAGAAAATTCCGGGACCCTTTTGCTGTGTTTAGGATATAAGGAATTTTTGGAAGAGATCAGGAGAAAAAACAAGGCATACACATTCTGTCGGAGGTTCTAAGGGGATAAGATTTACTCGCCGCGGACGGCTGCGAAACCTGCTTCCAGATCAGCAATGATATCGTCGATGTGCTCAGTGCCGATGGACAGGCGGATGGTGTTCTGATAGATCTGCTGCT
>OGGK01000655.1_pt1 | contig 30810 bp, 25 predicted proteins | sample 1571171 | NCBI WGS metagenome assembly OGGK01 (sample SAMEA2581958, study PRJEB24529) | metagenome | biome: Human gut stool | place: China | collected 2011 | reverse complement strand
TCATTATACTTAATCAAATTAATTTGTCAAACAGTTTTTTCCAGTCAAAATATCAATATTTATATTTATATCAAGCAAATTAATCGTTTTACTTATGATTATCAAGCACATATACAGCTTTTATTTAATATAATAAAGTGAGATTGTAAAATCTCCACATGTTTTTAAGTTGTACTAGAAAAAGAGAAGTGAAAACGTATTTTCACTTCTCTTTTTCTGTGTTTTATGCTATTTTACTTGTTTTTATCAAGTATGCTCTTATTTTCGGAAACTCTTATTGGCAAGTTTTTCGAATGCTGGACGTACCTTTCTAAACGACTCCATCAGCTTCGGTGAAAATACACCACATTCTCCGGTGATAATCATCCGATATGCATCTTCCTTTGAAAACGCATCCTTGTAGCACCGCTCATTGACAAGTGCATCGTATACATCCGCAACTGATACAAGCTGGGCGCAGATTGGAATCTCATCACCAACTAAACCATCTGGATATCCCTTACCATCATAACGCTCATGATGATGGCGGCAGATCTCATACGCATATTTCATCGTGTCATCGTTCCAATCCTCCTTGATGGAATCAAGTAGTTCACATCCACGGATCGTATGGGACTTCATATATTCAAACTCTTCTGATGTCAGTCTGCCCGGCTTCAATAAAATACGGTCTGGAATCGCAATCTTTCCAATATCATGCAAAGCGCTGACAGACTCAATGATATCAATCTTCTCCTTTGTCAGTTCGTATTCTGGATAATCCTCCATTACTGCCTCTGCAAGAATCCGGGTGTATCCCTTTACTCGCTGGATATGCTCTCCACTTTCTGTGCTTCGATACTCGACAACCGTACCAAGCATTTCAATGATCTGCTGGTTCTTCTTCTTCAGATGCTCTGCCTGGATCTGCAAGGTGCGATATGCTTTCCGCAATACGTTCGTCTGCTCAGCCACCTTGTCTTCCAGCTTTAATTTATAATCAAAAAATTCAGCTGTATTTTTAACTCTCTGCTTAATAATCGCATTGTTAAATGGCTTCGCAATAAAATCGGAAATTCCAAGCTCAAAGCACTTCTTCTGTACCTCCACCGTATGATCTCCACTGATAACCAGAACCGGAACCTTTCCGATCACCTCGCGTCGGTTCAGCTCTTCCAGCACCTGCGTCCCATCCATCTCCGGCATGACCAGATCCAACAGAATTGCAGCCATATTTTTTGCTTCCTGATCTACAATCTCAAGTGCCTGTTTTCCATTTTCAGCTTCCAGAATCGTATATTCATCTTCCAGGATTGAACGCAGTATCTCTCGGTTTATATCAACATCATCCACTATCAAAATTTTATTTCTCATTTGCTTCTCCTTCGTTTACACATTCCGTAACGATCCGATACGATTTCCTCTACTCACCAGATACACGTTCCGCATTGGTTCTGAACGCCAAATCACACCATTAATCTCCACGCTGACACCGGAATACAAATTCCCGGTAACGACTACCTTCGCAGATTTTTGTTTCTTTTGTTCTTTCTCCACTGCGTCTTTCCTCTTCTTTAATTCCTCCAATTCTGTTTTCTTTGTATAAATTGCATCCTCCAGTTTTAAATAGGTCGGATGTACATTTCGTATCACAGGTTCAAACTTCTTCCGGAACTCCTGATATGCATTCAGCAATAATCGAAGTTCTTGTGAAACCTTTTTCTCCCTACCCTGCAGGTCTACCTGCATCTGCACATTTTTGTCCTTATTTCCAAGCACAAGCCGTGTAGCAAGACTCGCCTCATTTCCGATGTTAGTTGCCTGTATCAGATTCTGCGCCTGCGCCAGTCCTCCAGCAAGTACACCATTTCGTCCTGATATCTCGATCCGGGTACCTGCATGAATCTCACTCCGCAGACAATAATTCGCACTGACCTTTCCACCTGCCCATACGCGTGCGGACTCGAAAAACATGCCCATCACATCGCCATTTGCCCGCAGGAAACCGCGTCCGGATGCATTGTTACCCTTTTTCAATATGATATCGCCACCAGCCTCGATTACCGAAGATTCGGTATATCCATCTACCAGCACATCTCTTGTCGCATGGATACTCACACCCTGTCCAACATTGCCACGTACATAGATGGAACCATCAAAATCAACATTTCCGGTTGCACATGTCACATCATCTAACACTAATAAGCTGGAGATCACAAGCCGGTTATCTTTCAGCTCAATCTTTCCATTTTCCATCGCAATATATGTCTTCTTATCTTCCAATATCTGGAAACCACTTCCTGTCAGGATTGGCTTCTCCTTACCCTTCTTTGTCGCAAGGGATTCTCCCATAATTGTATAACCCGGTGTTCCCTCCTGTGCTTCATGGTAGACAGCAACCGTCTGCCCTTTCTTCACCAGTTCAAACCATTTTGCATTCTGATAATCCACGGAACCATCTTCCATCAAAACCGGATTGGATTTTACATTCGTATCAAAGAAGAATTCATACCAGCCATCTGCGCCTGCCTGTGGCATCACGCCTTTTGCCAGTGTTACGATATCGCCACTTGTCGTACCATCGCAGATTGCTTTGACAACCGCATAGTCAACACCTTTTTTGATATCTGCCTCCTTAATCGCCGAAAGCACCTCATCCTGCGCTATCGGAACTCCCGGATTTGGAAGTATGACGATTGCCTCCATACCACTCTGATTAAGCAACATATCAAAACAGGAAAATCGTTTCTTCACTGCTTCTACATTCTGGATCGGCATTTTCGTCTTTTCCAGCAAATCCAGTCTGCGCTGCCGCATCAGCTTTGCCGTGTACATAAAGCTACGGTAATAGCTGACGTCCATGCCTTCTTCGAGTCCATACCGGATCTCACGCATCTGCTGCCATGAATATAACACATTCTTATATTGTTCTACATCCAAATGTTTTTCCAGTCCTAACCGGATCTCACGCATCTGCTGCCACGTGTATTCTCTGCTCGCATACACAGACACATCAATATGATGCTCCAATCCTAATCGAATCTCACGAATCGAGATTCCCCGGAAATCCGGTATCACATAGGAATCAATATCTACACCATTTTTCTTTGCCAACCGGATCTGATGCAGTTGGTCTTCATCAAACCCGTTATTGGTATATACAGATAAATCGATATGCTCCAGTGTCGCCTTTCTTAACTGCTGCAGAACCCCCGCAGCCATATTCTTTTTATCCGATAAATCAATGCCTGCTTCCAGCCCTTTCCGAATCTGGCGCATCCTATCAAAAGAGATCTCGGGATCTGCGTATTTACTGACATCCAAAGACATCTCCAGTCCCTTACGGATTTCTTCCATCTGAAACCAATCATACCGGCTGTCCGCATAATAAGAGACCGGTATCTGTTCCACAAGGCCAATCCGAATCTCATGCATCTGAATTGCAAGAAATTCCGGCTTTGCATAGATGGACACATCAATGTTGTCCTTGATGCCTGCATCAATCTCTGCCTGCTGATCGGGTGTAAATTGATTTTCTTTCGCAAAATCTGCCATCTATATCTCCCTCATTTTACTATTGCATGACATTTAAATAATCTTTCAATATATTCCAATTATTACTCATATTACTATCTGGTGCTGCTACAAAGTAAAACTGCATATCAATCTGCTCGCCATTTACAGTAAATTTATTTTGTTTCGGATCCAATAATTGTTGTATCATTTTTCGCATACAACTCTATGAACTCTGTCTGTGCTGCAGTCAGACAGTTCTTTGCGTTCAATGTAAAGCCCTAATTCTTATCGTTTGTTCTATTTCTCATTCAAATTCCTCCGATATATAAGTAAACCCAACTTATAATATCGGCATTCAATCCTTATTTTTTCACACAATTATACGAATTGTACCGCGAATAGGCAAAAAAAGCAACCGCTTAACACGGTTGCTTTCCTACTTTTTAATATTTTTAGTAAATTTTTACTTTTCTGGTGTATTATAGCCATCCGGATTCATAGACTGCCACTTCCATGAATCTGCACACATCTCATCAATATCATACTGTGCTTCCCATCCAAGCTCCTTCTTTGCAAGGCTTGCATCGGAATAGCAGGTTGCAATATCACCAGCACGACGAGGCTTAATCTCATATGGGATCTCCTTGCCGCACGCCTTGCCAAACGCATGGATCACATCAAGTACGCTGTATCCCTTTCCTGTTCCAAGGTTATAAATCTTGACGCCCGGATTCTCCTTGATCTTATTGATCGCTGCCACATGTCCCTTCGCAAGATCAACAACATGGATATAATCACGGACACCTGTACCATCCGGTGTATCGTAATCATTGCCAAACACACCCACGCAAGGAAGCTTGCCGATTGCTACCTGTGCTACATATGGAAGCAGGTTGTTCGGGATACCCTTTGGATCTTCTCCGATCAGACCACTCTTATGTGCACCAATTGGGTTGAAGTAACGAAGCAGGATCACATTCCATTCTGGATCTGCAAACTGGATATCTGTCAGGATCTGCTCTAACATATGCTTTGTCCAGCCATAAGGGTTTGTACAAACGCCCTTTGGACATTCCTCTGTGATAGGGATAAAGGCTGGATTGCCGTACACAGTTGCAGAAGATGAGAAGATAATATTCTTACAGCCATTCTCACGCATAACCTTGCACAGATTCAATGTACCTGCGATGTTATTCTCATAATATTCCAGTGGTTTCCGCACAGACTCACCAACTGCCTTCAGTCCTGCGAAATGAATCACGGTATCTGGCTGTTCCTTAGCAAATATCTCTGTCATTTTCTCATAATCCCGGATATCTGCCTCATAAAATGTCGGCGTCTTGCCTGTGATCTGTCCGATCCGGTCAACTGCCTTCTCGCTTGCATTGTAAAGGTTATCGACGATCACAACATCATAGCCTGCCTCAAGCAACTCCACACATGTATGGCTTCCGATATATCCGGCGCCACCTGTTACTAAAATCTTCATAGCCTGCGTACCACCTTTCTTAATTCCTTCTTTATATGTAATGCTTTTACATATTTTATATTTATCCGTATATCCGCTGGAATTCTCCAACATCTCATATTCTACCATATATATACCACATTGGGCAAATGCTTTCCACCCCATCCCGAATTATGTCTAACTATACACAAAGCTGCGAAATCCAAAAAGAGGGGAGAGAATGGATCACGCAGCTTTGTCACATAAAAAGGGGGGAGAGGGGGTAACTTCTTTTTTTGAAGTTCTCTTCTTTTGTTTATGTCATTATAATACATAAGATCAGATTTGATTGAAATTGAAAATTTTTGAATATTATATAAAATTTTTTGGATTTCTCGTTTTTTTTAGAATTTTTTATCACTTTTCGACGATGCATAGATTCGCGGATTTTAGGTTTGCTATCCCTGTATGAATATGCTAATATAATTTTGTATGGCGTAAATCAACTATAATCGAAATCATTCTTTACGTCTGATACCAAATGATTATATTTAAAGTAGAATAAGGAGTTATCATGAGTAAAAACTGTATCGTTGCACAGTCTGGCGGACCAACAGCCGCTATCAATGCATCTCTTGCCGGCGTTGTTGCCGCTGCCAGAGATTTTGGAATATATGATAAAATTTATGGTGCGATTCACGGAATTCAGGGCGTGCTGAAGAAACATTTTCTGGATTTGTCAGACAAGGATGACGCATTCATCCAGAAGCTTGCACGCACACCAGCCATGTACCTCGGTTCCTGCCGGTTCAAGCTGCCAGATATGAAGGACGACGTTTCTATGTACGAAGAAATCTTCTCCATCTTTGAGGAAATGAACATCGGTGCATTCTTCTATATCGGCGGAAACGATTCCATGGATACGGTTGCCAAGCTCTCTGCTTACGCGGCTTCCATCGGCAATGATATCCGCATCATCGGTGTGCCAAAGACGATCGACAACGATCTGATCATGACAGACCATACACCAGGCTTTGGCTCTGCTGCCAAATACATTGCAAGTTCCATCCGTGAGATTGCCTATGACACCTATATTTACGATTTGGAAAGTGTCAATATCATCGAGATCATGGGACGGGATGCCGGCTGGCTGACTGCCGCTTCCGTACTTGCAAGAAATGAATTCAGCCTTGCTCCACACCTGATCTATCTGCCGGAGGTTGCCTTCGACAAGGAGCAGTTCATCACAGACTTAAAGGAAATGGTAAAGAAATACAAGAATGTCATCGTCGCTGTCTCTGAAGGTATCCGCGACAAGGACGGCAACTACATCTCTGCTACCGATGCCGCCGCTGACAAGTTCGGTCATGCGCAGTTGAGCGGTGCCGGAAAGACACTGGAATACCTCGTAAAGGAAAAGCTTGGTATCAAGGTTCGTTCCGTCGAGGTTAACGTCTTACAGCGTTGTGCCGGACATATGGCAAGCATGACAGACTTAACGGAGTCGTTCCTCTCCGGCAAGCATGCGGTTGTTCTCGCCAAGAACGGAGAAAGCGCACAGATGGTAAGTCTGCATCGTCTGTCGAATGCTCCATACACCTACGAGCTTTCCAATACTCCGGTCAGTGAAGTTGCAAATCAGGCAAAGGAAGTGCCTGTCTCCTGGATCACGCCTGACCACCACGACGTGACCGCAGAAATGATTGCGTATCTGAAACCGCTCGTCGCCGGGGAAGTTCCAACGGACTACGCGGACGGCATCGCGGACTATTTGGATGTTTCGCATCTGACGAAGGTTTATGGGAAGTAAAACCCGAAGTTCAATACATTAAAATGAAATTGGCACGTCCGCACAATCATAAATGAGAATGTGTGCATGCATGTTTGCCAACCTTCGATACGATAATATGAATTGCACACATAATATAAGCCATCAACAGACCATTGGAGCACATCAGCACTTAGCGATTGGAGGGACAATTTGAAAAATTGTTTCTCCAGAGCTTAGTGTCTGTTATGTGCGGAAGTGAGCGAAAGCGCGTCTGTAGATGGCTTTATATTACTGTGTGCAATTCTTATTAAATTTTCATAGGTTGGCAAACATGCCTCTAGAAATCATTTGAGTAGCCGTTGAGGAATGTGTCAACTTCCTTCGCTGCGTCACGTCCCTCGCGGATCGCCCATACAACCAGCGACTGTCCACGGTGCATATCGCCACATGTGTACACCTTGTCCACATTCGTCTTGTGCTCGCCCGGAGCTGTCTCCACATTCGTGCGCGCATTCAGCTTCACACCGAACGCATCTGCCACATATTTCTGTGTACCGAGGAATCCGGCTGCAATCAAAATCAGATCACACTCGATCGTGTACTCGCTGTCCGGGATTTCCTTCATGTTCATACGTCCAGTCTCTGGATCCTTCTCCCATGCAAGCTTCACACATTTTGCTGCACAGACCTGACCATCCTTGTTCTTCACGATCTCTTTTACGGTTGTCTCATAGATACGTGGATCGTGTCCAAACTTCGCGATTGCCTCCTGCTGACCGTAATCCGTCTTCAGGACTCTCGGCCACTCTGGCCATGGGTTATTTGCTGCACGTGTCTCTGGAAGCTTCGGCATCATCTCCAGCTGTGTCACAGCAACCGCACCCTGGCGGATGGATGTTCCGACACAGTCATTTCCAGTATCACCACCACCGATGACAAGCACCTTTTTACCCTTGGCACTGACATATTTTCCATCTGCAAAATTTGAATTGAGCAGACTTCTCGTTGTTGTCTTTAAGAAGTCAACTGCGAAATAGATTCCCTTTGCATCACGCCCGGTTACCTTGATATCACGCGGATTCGATGCACCACACGCAAGGACAACGGCATCGTATTCCTCCAACAGCTTCTCCGCCTTTATGTTCTTCACCTTGGCATCGGTCAGATAACCTGCCATCTCATCACCCTTGGCAACTGCCGGATTCTGGTTGTTCTTTCCATTTGCAATTTCTGTTCCGGTCACGAACTCGATGCCCGTCTTCTTCAGACAATCGATCTTACGGTCGATAATCTGCTTCTCCAGCTTCATGTTCGGAATACCATACATCAGAAGTCCACCGAGACGGTCACTACGCTCAAATACCGTTACCTGATGTCCTCTGCGGTTCAACTGATCGGCGGCTGCAAGACCGGATGGACCCGAACCAACGATGGCAACACGCTTTCCACTCCGTACTTTTGGCGGCTCACAGTTCACATAGCCCTTCTCGTAAGCATTTTCGATAATGCTCCGCTCATTTTCCTTCGTGCAGACTGGATCTCCGTTGATATTACAGGTACATGCTGCCTCGCAGAGTGCCGGGCAGACACGGCTTGTAAATTCCGGGAAGTTATTCGTCTTGGAGAGACGCTTATACGCCATCTCCATATTTCCTGTATACACATTATCATTCCACTCCGGCACGAGGTTATTCAGCGGACAACCGGACGCCATACCGGCAATCATCTTGCCATACTGGCAAAACGGCACACCACAGTCCATACAACGTGCCGCCTGTTTGCGCTGTTCTTCCATTGAAAGCGGCTCGTGAAACTCGTTAAAATTCTTTATGCGCTCAAGAGGTGGTACTTCCTTGCTGGTCTGTCTTTCATACTCCATAAATCCTGTACTTTTTCCCATAAGTCATACGCTCCTCTCTCTTAATGATTCTTGATTGCATAGAATGCTTCGATCAACGCCTGCTCGCTGGAAAGTCCCTTGACCTCCATCTGACCGATCGTCGACATCATCTTCTTGTAATCATGTGGGATAATCTTCTTAAATTTCGGCAGGTACTCCTCGAAATGCTCGAGTACTTCCTTGCCGCGCTTGGAATTCGTACACTGAACATGCTCCACGATCATGTCCTTTAATTCCATAACATCGTATTTATCAACGACAGACTCAACCTCGACCATCTGCTTGTTGAGCTTCATGTAAAGATCGCTGTCCATATCAAGTACATATGCGATACCGCCGCTCATACCAGCCGCGAAGTTCTTGCCGGTTGGTCCAAGGATCACGACACGGCCACCTGTCATGTACTCGCAGCCATGCTCGCCGACGCCCTCGACAACTGCCGTTGCACCGGAGTTACGAACAGCAAAACGCTCACCGGCAACACCGTTGATGAATGCCTTACCGGAAGTTGCTCCATAGAGCGCAACATTTCCGACGATGATATTCTCGGATGCATCATAGCGGATACCAGCCTGTGGGTAGACGATGATCTTACCACCGGAAAGTCCCTTACCGATATAATCGTTGCTGTCGCCAACCAGTTCCAGTGTGAGTCCCTTCGGGATAAATGCACCGAAACTCTGTCCACCGCTGCCGTGGCATTTGACAACAAATGTATCCTCGTCCAGAGTTGTTCCATATTTCTTCGTAATCTCAGAACCGAAGATCGTACCGAGTGAACGATTGATGTTCGATACATCGATCTCGATGGTCTTCTTCTGCTTCTTCTCAAGCGCAGGTCCAAGCTTCTTCATAAGAACCGTCTCATCGACCGTCTTCTCAAGTTCGAAGTTATAAGGATTCTTATTTGCATAGCTGATCTTACTCTGTGCATCATTCGCAAACGGATTGTCTATGATACGGGACAGATCAACATTATATTCCTCAGCCATCTTGCCGGCCTTGATCAGGTCTGTTCTTCCTACCAGCTCATCCACCGTACGCACGCCAAGCTTTGCCATATATTCACGAAGCTCCTGTGCTGCAAACCGCATGAAATTCATGACATATTCCGGCTTACCCTTGAACCGTTTGCGAAGCTCCGGGTTCTGTGTAGCCACGCCGACCGGACAGGTATCCAGATTACATACACGCATCATGACACAGCCCATTGTTACAAGCGGTGCTGTCGCAAATCCGAACTCCTCCGCACCAAGGATTGCCGCGATTGCAATATCACGGCCGGTCATCAGCTTACCATCGGTCTCAAGAATTACCTTGTTACGAAGGTCGTTCATAATAAGCGTCTGGTGTGTCTCAGCCAGACCAAGCTCCCAAGGAAGTCCTGCATGATGGATGGAATTTGCCGGAGCAGCGCCCGTACCACCATCATAACCGGAGATCAGGATAACCTGTGCGCCCGCCTTTGCAACACCTGCTGCGATCGTGCCGACACCAGCTTCCGATACAAGCTTTACGGAGATACGTGCATCTGTATTTGCATTTTTACAATCATAGATCAACTGTGCCAGATCCTCGATCGAATAGATATCGTGATGTGGCGGTGGTGAGATCAAACCTACACCCGGCGTTGAATGTCTGGTCTTGGCGATCCAAGGATATACCTTTCCACCCGGCAGATGTCCACCTTCACCCGGTTTCGCACCCTGTGCCATCTTGATCTGAATCTCTTTCGCACTTGTCAGATATTCGGACGTAACGCCGAAACGGCCGGATGCAACCTGTTTGATTGCAGAACAGCGATTTACACCATCCTTGCTTCCACGCATACGCTCCAAGCTCTCGCCACCTTCACCGGAATTTGACTTACCGCCGAGACGATTCATGGCAATCGCCATACACTCATGTGCTTCCTGTGAGATGGAACCATAAGACATCGCACCTGTTTTAAATCTCTTTACAATGGAATCAACCGGTTCTACCTGATCAATCGGGATTCCACCATTTTCTGGATAATTGAACTCCATCAGTCCACGCAGATGGAATGCTTTTTCTTCATCATCAATCGCCGCAGAATACTGCTTGAACAGATCATAGTTATCTGTCCATGTCGCCTGCTGCAGAAGATGAATCGTATTCGGGTTGTAAAGATGCTCTTCTTTTCCGCTTCGCATCTTGTGACTTCCAATACTCTCCAGACTCAGGTTCGTATACAATCCAAGCGGATCAAATGCAGAGTTATGCAGCTCCTCCACATGGCGCTGAATATCTTTGATTCCGATACCACCGACACGGCTTACCGTGTTCGTGAAATATTTCTTTACAAACTCCTCTGACAGTCCGACTGCCTCGAAGATCTGTGAACCCTGATAAGACTGCACCGTAGAAATACCCATCTTCGATGCGATCTTTACGATGCCATGCAGGACTGCGCTGTTGTAATCATTGACTGCCGCATAGAAATCCTTGTTCAGGAAATGCGTATCAACCATGTCCTTGATCGTATCGATTGCCAGATATGGGTTGATTGCACAAGCACCATAACCAAGCAACGTTGCAAAATGATGTACCTCACGTGGTTCTGCACTCTCGATAACCAATGCAACGGAAGTACGCTTCTTCGTCCGAACCAGATGCTGCTGCATCGCAGATACTGCAAGCAGAGACGGAATCGCTACGTGGTTTTCATCGACACCACGATCAGATAAGATCAGTATATTGGCTCCATCACGGAAGAACTTATCTGCCTCGACGAAGATACGGTCGATTGCCTTCTCTAAGGATGTATTCTTATAATAAGTAATTGGCACAACGGCTGCCTTCAAGTTCTCTGTATTCAGATTCTTGATCTTCAACATATCCGTATTCGTCAGAATCGGATTGTTGATGCGAAGCACGCGGCAGTTCTCCGGTTTCTCTTCGAGGATATTACCATCACGTCCAAGGTAAACCGTCGTCGATGTGACGATCTCCTCACGGATCGCATCGATTGGCGGGTTCGTTACCTGCGCAAACAACTGATGGAAATAGTTAAACAACGGAAGCTTTTGGTTGGAAAGCACCGCAAGCGGGGTATCATCACCCATTGCTGCGATCGCCTCTGCTCCATTCTGTGCCATTGGAAGAATTGCTGTCTTAAACTCCTCGTAGGTATAACCAAATGCTTTCTGCAGACGGCTTCTCTCCTCGTTGGAAAGCTCCGGCACACGCTCATTTGGAATTGGAATATCGGTCAGATATGTCAGATTGCTGTCGAGCCATTCACCGTATGGCTGTGCATTTGCATACTGATTTTTCAGCTCATCATCCGAGATCAATTTTCCTGCCTTCGTATCAACGAGAAGCATCTTACCCGGACGTAAACGATCCTTCATCACAACATGTTCTGGCTCAATATCCAAAACACCGACCTCGGAAGAAAGGATCAGATAATCATCATCGGTAATATAATAACGGGAAGGACGAAGTCCGTTACGGTCAAGCACGGCTCCCATATAGTCACCATCGGTAAAAAGCATAGACGCCGGGCCATCCCAAGGCTCCATCATCGTTGCGTAATACTGATAGAAATCACGCTTTGCCTTCGGCATATATTTATTGGAATCCCAAGGCTCCGGAATCAGGATCATAACTGCAAGTGGAAGCGGCATTCCGTTCATAACGAAGAACTCCAGCGCATTGTCCAGTCTTGCAGAATCGGAACCATCCGGATCAAGTACTGGTGTAATCTTGTGGAACTCTCCTTTGAAATAATCGGAATCCATTGTCTCCTCACGGGCAATCATACGGTCTTCGTTACCACGGATTGTATTGATCTCACCATTGTGAACAAGGAAACGATATGGATGCGCACGCAGCCAGCTCGGTGTTGTGTTCGTTGAGAATCTGGAATGTACCAGACCAATGGCTGACTCATAATCCTCATCCTGCAGATCCTGATAGAACAAGCGAAGCTCACCTACCAGAAACATTCCTTTATATACGATCGTACGACTTGAAAGAGATGGAACATACGTATCCTCATTTGACTGCTCAAATACTCGGCGTACTACGAACAGCTTCCGGTCAAAATCAAGTCCACGCTCCACGTTCTTTGGACGCTTCACAAATGCCTGCATAATATATGGCATAACAGCGACAGCCTTATGTCCAAGGATTCCCGGATTCGTCGGAACTTTTCTCCAGCAGAGGAATTCCAGTCCTTCCTTCTCCACGATGATCTCGAACATCTTCATTGCCTGCTTACGCTGAAGCTCATTCTGTGGGAAGAAGAACATACCAATACCATAATCACGTTCCTCTCCAAGCTCCACGCCAAGCTCCTTTGCTGCCTTCTTGAAGAACTTGTGTGAGATCTGAAGCAATATACCAACACCGTCACCGGTCTTTCCTTCTGCATCCTTACCGGCACGATGTTCCAGATTCTCCACAATCCGAAGTGCATCGCTGACTGTCTTGTGTGTCTTAATACCCTTAATGTTTACTACTGCACCAATACCGCAGTTATCATGTTCAAAGCTGCTATCATACATGCCCTGTTCTGCGATATGCGCTCTTTCATCTCTTATCTGCGTCATGCTTGTCTTTCCTTTCTCGAAAAAATCTTGTGCTGACGAAAATCAAGTAAAACACATTTTTCACTTTGTTTTCTCAACTCATGTGCCTATAATACAACACTTTATTCGAAATGTAAACCATTTTTTGTATTTTTGTGGAAAATAACAAGCAAATCCATATTTTCACAAAGTTTTTTCACTATCATTTCAGAATACATGCACTTCTGAATAATCACTTATACAAAAAAGAAACGCATCCCTCACAGTATTCTGTAAAAAATGCGTTTCTTCTATATATAATACGTTTCAAAATAATAACTTTATTCGGTCGGCGGATTGAAGATATTCAAATCAATCTCCTGTGCTCCAACTCCCGTCTCACTCTGAAGGGAAGAACTAATGCCTTGTACTTTAGAGGTCGGCGTGTAATCCTGTGTTCCGAACAGGAACTCATGCAATGCGGATACATTCGTTGTCAGATCTGCAGGAACAAGTACGGCACCCTTTGCATCTGTTGTGACTGGTGCATATGCCATCGGGAATCCGATTGTATCTCCAAGGTTATAATCAAACATATCCTTTGCAAGACTCATCAGCTCTTTCTTTGTCAAGCTTGTATAAATGTTTGGGAATACATCATCAATAATATCATTGATGGTTGACAAATCGGAACTCTTTGCCTTCTGAATCATCTTCGCAATAACGGTTCTCTGTCTCTCTGTACGGGTGATATCTCCCTGATCTGTACTACGGATACGTGCCCAGCCAGTTGCCTGTGTACCATTCAGCAACTGTGTACCTGCTGAAAATACACCATCAGAATATTCGCCGGAAATACCAATCTGCTCTGTAATACATGCATTCAGCATCTCAAGCTCTGCTTCACGGACATCGATCGTAATTCCACCCAGATCATCAATCGCCTGTGCCAACGCTGTAAAGTTAACCGTTACGAAATCTGTAATCTCTAAATCCAGGTTTGCATTCAATGCACGGACTGCCATCTCTGGACCACCATATGCATATGCATGTGTAATCTTCGTCGTGATACCGCCATCATAATCTACCTGAAGCAGGGAATCACGATATACTGAAGCAAGCTTTACTTCCTTTGTATCATTGTTAATACTTGCGATAATGATAGAGTCACTTCGGTTTCCTTCCGCCATGGAAGTTGTGCTTCTAGAGTCGATACCAAACAATGCAATTGTCCGATATCCCTTCTGTGCCTCATTCGCATCTTCATTAATATCCAAATTTTCTTTACTGTCATCCCAATTTGTCGGGCGGTTAATGTTGTCTAATTTTCGATTTGCATAAAAGAATAAATATCCGACAACCATAAAAAACATAACAACGATTTCAATCAGAAATGCAATTCCCCATTTGGCATTTGCACTCATGCCTGCCTTTTTCCTGCTCATATTCTTATCCTTCCATCTTTGTGTTTTTTCTAAACCAAACTATTTACCTATCATACATGATTCTTCATAAAATTACAATATTCTTTTTCCTTATTTGCTAATTTTTCAAAAAACTTTCATATTTTGACTGTTGTAAACAAAGTATGCCTATGCTATACTAAATTAAATTTTGACTACTATATTATGGAAGGAATTTATTTGAATATATGAATTTTAAGGAACGAAAGAACTTATTGGAGGGGAAGCAACAGGTACATCTATTACGCTTTCTCGACCAGTTAAATGATGATGAAAAGCAAATCTTATTTTCACAGATCGATGCAGTTGACTGGGGATTTGAACAGGCATTTCACAACGACAAGAAAAAAGAAGATACCATGATTGAGGAGATCGATGCACTGCATCTGGATAAGATCCAGGCAGATTCGGAACGTTATCGTTCTATCGGCTTGCAGGCAATCAAGGAAGGAAAGCTTTGCCTTTTGCTTCTCGCCGGAGGACAGGGCACTCGTCTTGGTTTCGACAAACCAAAGGGCTGTTTCAATGTTGGTATTACAAAGGAACTCTACATCTTCCAGCTTTTGATTGAGCACACGTTAGACATCGTGCATGCTGCAGATGCATGGATTCCGCTTTATATTATGACGAGCAACATTAACTATCAGGATACTGTGACTTTCTTTGAAGCACATGATTATTTTGGTTATAACCCAGCTTATGTACATTTCTTTGTACAGGAATTGAACCCGGCTACGGACTTTAACGGAAAGATTCTGTTGAAATCCAAATACGAGCTTGCCCTGTCTCCAAACGGAAACGGCGGTTGGTTCTCTTCTATGCACAAAGCTGGACTTCTGGAAGGAATTTTTGAATCCAATCTGGAATGGATCAATGTATTTTCTGTGGACAATGTATTGCAGCGGATTGCCGATCCGGTATTCTTAGGTGCAACCATCGACAGTGGAAAGATGAGTGGAGCAAAGGTTGTCCGCAAAGCGTGTCCGGAAGAAAAAGTTGGTGTCATGTGCAAGGAAGATGGCAAGCCACATATTATCGAGTATTACGAAATGACTGATGATATGTTGAACAAGCGTCTGCCAGATGGCAGTCTTGCCTACGGATTTGGAGCTATCCTGAACTATCTGTTCCCAATCCAGAGATTGAAGGAAACTTTGGATAAATCCATGCCGTTGCATATAGTAAAGAAAAAGGTTCCTTACGTGGACGAATCCGGTAATCCGGTTACCCCGGCAGAGCCAAATGCATTTAAATTTGAGACATTGGCTCTCGATCTGATCCACGAGATGGACGACTGTCTGATCTTCGAGGTCGACCGCGAGCATGAATTTGCGCCAGTCAAGAACAGCACAGGAGTTGATTCCGTCGATACTGCCCGCGCATTGCTGGAGAAAAACGGCTATACACTTTAATACAACGAAAAAAAAGAGTCCATATCTCAACGATTTGGACTCTCTTTTTAATTCTGATTCTAAATTCTAATTCGAGAAAATCTGTACCCAGTAATATCCATATTCTGAATTCGGAATATACACATAACCAACACCCAGTCTCTTAAAACCGGCATTGAGGATGTTGCTCCGATGTCCCGGCGAATTCATCCAACCATTCATTACAGCAGAAGAATTTCCGTATCCCGCCGCAATATTCTCTCCCGCCGACCAATAGGAATACCCGATCTGATCTAACACGGTAAAACATTTTCTTCCATCTGGACGTGTATGGGAAAACAAGGTTGCAATCTCCTGCGCCCGGATATTGGCTGCTTTTGTAAGCTCTGGATCTAAGGAAAGTGCCGCAATACCATTTGCCTGCCGCTGTGCATTACACTGTGCCAGAACTTCCTGTGCCTGTGTTGAGTAGTTCGCAGTTGGCGTCCCTTTGATATAGGCTTTCTTTCCATCCTCAAACTGACTGGTATCACTGTTCTTTGGCACAAGCTTAATCTGGATTGCCTCTAAACGTTTTGCCATGCCGCTTGTTCCGGCAGTCTCACCATTCTTCGCCCATCCAAGCCAGCCATAGCTCTGTGCGTGAACCCGATAGTATACATCATAATAATATGCAACCTCTCCATATAATTCCAGTTCGATTGCCTCTAAACGTTTCGCCTGCCCACTCGTTCCAGACATGGCACCATTACTGACCATCTTTGTCTCCCAGCCATACGTCTGCACATGTGTCCGATATGAGATGCCGCCATAATACCGGTTTCCGGTCAATTTTACTTCGATTGCTTCCAGACGTTTTCCTTCGCCGGTCGTGCCGCTCGTCTTCCCATCCGTAAGCCAGCTCATCCAGCCATGTGTCTGGCAATGCACACGATACTGCACACCCATATCTACAATCTGACTCTTCGGAACCAGTTTAATCTCGATGCCCTCTAATCGTTTTGCCTGTCCGCTCGTTCCGGCCATGACACCGTTCTTCACCCAGTCCATCCAGCCATAGGTCTGACAATGCACACGATATACAACATCGTAATGTTTTGCCACTTCGCCGGTAAGCTGAATCTCAATGCCTTCCAGACGTTTTGCCTGTCCACGGCTGCCGCTTTTCTCTCCATTGTATGACCAATCCTGCCAGCCATAGCTCTGGATATGTGTCTTGTACTGGATGCTTCCGGAATATTCATCACCGGTCAGTTTGACGCGAATCTCCTCTAAACGTTTTGCCTGTCCTTTCGTTCCTGCCATCGTACCATCATGAACCCATCCCTGCTGGTCACCATAGGTCTGTACATGCACGGTATAGGTAACACCCATCTTGGTTGCTGCCTTCGCAGTTTTCGTAGTGCCAATTCCTGTTACAACAGAAACGAGCATTGCAACGACAAGAAGCCACGCCTGCATTCGCTTCCATGCTTGTCTTTTCATAATTTCCGCCCCCTTGCATTCGATACGACGTGCCCGCATCGGCATTATAGATGATTTCGCACGTCTTATTTATTTGCGTACATGTCGTCATAGTACTTCTGATAATCACCACTTGTCACGTTCTTCATCCAGTCCTCATGCTCGAAGAACCATGCGATTGTCTTCTTGATACCAGTTGCAAAATCAGTCTCCGGATACCAGCCGATTTCCGCCTTGATCTTGTCCGGTGCGATTGCATATCTTCGGTCATGTCCCTTACGATCTTCTACATAAGTGATCAGATCCTTCGATACAAGTGCACGTCTTGGATCATCTGCTGGAAGCATCTCCTGCAGCGTATCAATGATAATATTGATGATCTCAATATTCTGCTTCTCATTATGTCCACCGACATTGTATGTCTCAAACAGACGTCCCTGCTCCTGAACCATATCGATTGCCTTGGCATGATCCTCAACAAACAACCAGTCACGGACATTCTTACCATCACCATAAACCGGAAGCTTCTTGCCCTGCAATGCATTGTTGATAATCAGAGGAATCAGCTTCTCCGGGAACTGGTAAGGTCCATAATTGTTACTGCAGTTCGTGATATTTGCAGGGAACTTATAAGTGTCCATATATGCCTTTACAAGCATATCCGAGCTTGCCTTACTTGCAGAATATGGGCTGTGTGGTTCATATGGTGATGTCTCATAGAAAAATGCATTCTTATCGTCCGGAAGGGAACCGTACACCTCATCGGTCGATACATGCAGGAACTTCTTGCCTTCCTTGAATGTGCCATCCGGCAGCTCCCATGCAGCCTTCGCGCAGTTCAGCATAACGGCTGTACCAAGTACATTCGTCTGTACAAATACTTCCGGATGCTTGATACTTCTGTCTACATGAGACTCCGCTGCGAAATGTACCACGCGGTCGATATCATTCTCTGCAAAAATCTTCGAGATTGCTTCCTTATCGCAGATATCTGCCTTTACAAATGTGTAATTCTCGCGGTCTTCGATATCCTTCAGATTCTCAAGATTGCCTGCATATGTCAGCACATCGACGTTGATAATGCGAATCTCGTTATCATACTTCTTAAACATGTAGTGAATATAATTGGAACCGATAAATCCGGCACCACCAGTTACTAAATACGTTCTCACTTTTCTACCTCCTTAAATCATTCCTTTATTTTCTTGATTTTGTCTCGCGCTTTTGAGTCGAAACACAATCCGGTATATTCGAATATGTGTTTGTTATGTATTTATTATACAGGGTGCCCCTAGGGCATAGTCAAGTGTTTTTTTCATTTTTTTACAAGAAATATTCCTGCATCCTTTGTAATGTGAAAGCCACCCACTATTTTCTTCTTCATAAATGTCCGGAATTCCTTGTATTTATGCGCAATATACTGATTCTGATTCCCGTGACACGACAAAACATATGAGATCAGCGGTTCGGCATCGTCAATCTCAATCGCATCTTCATACTGCCGCCACTCCACCTGCTCAAATGTACTTTGAAGAATATCTGTTCCATTCTCCTTGCCAAACCGGTCATACAGATTCTCCGCCGCAAGCACAATTCGGTCATCAAACTCCATGACTAACCGGCTGATTTCCTTCATATGCGCCGAGCCATACGTGCCCGCAACAAGCACACCTCCCGGTTTCAACACGCGTTGGATCTCCCGGCACGCCTGCCCGATGTCATCGCAGTAAAAGAGCACATGGTTCGCCACGACAAGATCGAAGGTCGCATCCGCAAATGGAATCGACTCGCAGCCGCAGATCGCATACGAGAACACTGCATCCTCCCTGCCGATTTCGCGTCTTGCATCACGCAGCATACCATCGGAAATGTCCGTAACTGTAATTGAAATATCCTCTGGAAACTTCTCTGCATTTTCCACCCAGAGGTCTCCGGCACCGCAGCCAAGCTCCAGAATCTTCTGCCCCGGCTTTACCTGCATCTGCTCATAGATCCACGGGAACCAGCCCTGTTTATTGACCGAATACTGCTTGTGCAGGTTGATCCGCGCCATGATATTCGAAGCATCCTTGTACTGCTTCTTCAGGATGCTCTCCAGGTCTGCCACCTGAATCAACTCGAACAACTTCGACCAGTCTACTTCCCGGTCTGCCTGCAGATCATCGGTTGCCTCCCGAATCGTGCTTGCGACCAATTGTAACTGTTCAATGCGGTCTTCCACCAGCTTCTGCTGGATGTTCAGGGAGTTGACGATAAAATGCTTATCTGCATCGTCCACCTGCATCTCCTTGATATCTCCCAGCGAGAATCCAAGATACTTTAACAGGAGGATCTGCTGGAGCTTCGCGAGATCCTTCTCCGTGTAGTAACGCGCGCCGGAATCGCTGACAAAGGATGGCTTCAGGATATCCTTCTCGTCGTAGTAGCGGATGGTTTTCTTCGTAATATTCGCTTGTTTCATAAACTCGCCGGTCGAGTAATATCCTTCTTTTTTCATAGTGTTTTTCCTTCAAACCACGGAACACTGACGGGTGAAAAATCAAATTCAAAAAATTCACGTTACAATTTTTATGAATTTGATTTTTCATCCCGCCGTGTTCCTTACATACTGAATAAATTAATAATATCTATTCAAATATAGATATTACTTCTCCGTAGTGCTTACCTTTATGCTTTAATTTTATTATAATTTCTTGTATTACACAAGGCGAACCGTTTTTAGCGAAGAATATTTTCATAAATATTTTTCACTTTCCGTTTTTATTTAATACCAGAACTCCGGGATGTAAAAAGTCCACCTCACAAAAATTGTAACGTGAATTTTTTGAGGTGGACTTTTTTACAGCCTGGAGTTCGTTCGTACAACAAACCGGCAAGCCAAAATTATTTACTTAATTCTTCGCGCAGAATACGGTTAACCTCGGATGGATCTGCCTTACCCTGCATTGCCTTCATCGTCTGTCCGACAAGTGCACCGATTGCTTTCTCCTTACCGCCCTTGAAATCTGCGACAGACTTCGGATTCTTCTCGATGACATCTAAGATGACAGTACGAAGCGCGCCCTCATCATTGACAGTCTTCAGGCCGTGTTCCTCGACATAAGCTTCCGGATCGATATCCTCTGCAAATACCTTCTCGAACACTTCCTTTGCAACCGTACCATTGATGACTTTGTCATCGACCATCTTGATGATAGCTGCAAGGTTCTTTGCTGAGAATTTTAAGTCATCGGCATCGATGGATGCTTCCTTCATCAGACGCATTGTCTCAACCATCAGCCAGTTCGATACCTTCTTTGGTGCTGCGCCAAGCGCAATCGCCTCCTCGAAGATATCTGCCAGCTTCTTGGAGTTCGTCAGAATGTCAATATCATAATCCGGAATATCGTACTCTTCCTTGTAACGGATGCGCTTCTCGTCACGCAGCTCCGGCTGGCGGCTGCGAATCTCTTCCATCCATTCATCGCTGATCATAACCGGAACCAGATCCGGATCCGGGAAGTAACGGTAATCCTGTGCATCCTCTTTCGAACGCATTGCATAGGAATATTCCTTTGTATCATCCCATCTTCTTGTCTCCTGGATGACCTTCTCACCGGATTCAATCAGATCGATCTGACGCTCCTTCTCGTTCTCGATGGCTCTCGCAATCGCCTTGAAGGAATTCAGGTTCTTCATCTCGGTTCTTGTACCGAACTTCTCTGCACCGACTTCACGGACAGACAGGTTGACATCGGCACGCATGGACCCTTCGTTCAGCTTGCAATCCGAAGCACCAAGGTACTGGATAATCAGTCTTAATTTCTCAAGATAAGCAATGACTTCCTCTGCGGAACGCATATCCGGCTCGGATACAATCTCAATCAGAGGCACGCCCGAACGATTGTAATCAACCAGCGAGCTGTCTGTATACGGATCATGTACCAGCTTACCTGCATCCTCCTCCATATGAATCTCATGAATACGGACATATTTCTTATTCCCGTCAACCTCGATCTCTACCTTACCATTCCGGCAGATCGGATAATAAAGCTGCGAAATCTGGTAGTTCTGCGGGTTATCCGGATAGAAATAATTCTTACGGTCAAACTTACAGTTCTGTGTGATTGTACAGTTCGTTGCAAGACCAACCGCAACTGCTTTCTCAACTACCGCCTTATTGAGCACTGGAAGGGATCCCGGCATACCGGTACAAACCGGACAGGTATGTGTATTCGGTGCACCGCCAAATGCAGTCGAACATCCACAGAAAATCTTCGTCTTCGTGGCAAGCTCTACGTGAACCTCCAGGCCGATGACTGTCTCATATGTTTTACTCATTATGCAAGCCCCCTTTCTGCTTCCACGGTGCCTAGAGCATCCGGACGCTTATAAGTCTTTGTACATTCAAATGCATACGCTGCGCGGATGATTGATTTCTCGTCAAATGTCTGTCCGAGCAGCTGCATGCCAACCGGCATACCATCCTTATCCTGTCCGCATGGAAGGGAAATACCCGGCAGACCGGCAAGATTTACAGATACTGTATAAATATCTCCCAGATACATCTTGATCGGATCACTTAAAGATTCGCCCATCTTCAATGCCGTCGTTGGTGCAACCGGTCCTAAGATCACATCGTATTTTGCAAATGCATCGTCAAAGGCTTTCTTGATCAGCGCCTTTGTCTTCAGTGCCTTTACGTAATATGCATCGTAATAACCGGAGCTAAGGACGAAGGAACCAAGCATGATACGACGCTTTACCTCTGCACCAAAGCCCTCGGAACGGGTCTTCTTATACATATTGTGAAGGTCACGGTACTCTGCGGTACGGTAACCATATTTGACACCATCGAAACGCTCTAAGTTCGAAGATGCCTCCGCGGATGCAATGATATAATAAGCAGGAATCGCATATTCTACCATGCCAAGGTCGAACTCTTCCACGATCGCGCCCTTTTCTTCAAGCTTCTTTGCGGCTGCAAGCACAGCTGTCTTGACATCCTCATCGATACCCTCTGCGAAATAATCTCTTGGAATACCGATCTTCATACCCTTTACATCGTCCACTAATGCCGATGTGAAATCATCCTCTGCCTGTGCGTAGGAAGTGGAATCCTTGTCATCATGCTTACAGATTGCTTCAAGGATCGTTGCACAGTCTGTTACATCCTTGGCGAGTGGTCCAATCTGATCAAGCGATGAACCATACGCGATCAAACCATAACGGGACACTCTTCCATATGTCGGCTTGATACCTGTCACACCGCAAAATGCGGCCGGCTGACGGATACTTCCACCTGTATCGGAACCAAGTGCATATGGAATTTCCTCTGCTGCAACGGCTGCTGCCGAACCACCGGAAGAACCGCCCGGTACCTTGTCTGTATCCCACGGATTTCTTGTCACACCATAATAAGAAGTCTCCGTTGTACTACCCATAGCGAACTCATCCATGTTTGTCTTTCCGATGATAACCGCACCTGCCTCCTGCAGTTTTTCAACGGCAGTTGCTGTATACGTCGGAACGAAATTACTCAGAATCTTGGAAGAACAGCTTGTAAGCATACCATTGATACACATGTTATCCTTGATGGCAACCGGAACACCAGCCAGCGGTCCGGTAAGCTCTCCACTGTCAATCTTTGCCTGAATTGCTTCCGCCTGTGCCAGTGCGCCTGCCTCATCCACAGTGACGAAACAGTTGTATGTCTCGTCGAGTGCTTTGATTCGCTCCAGACACGCCTTCGTTGCCTCTACGACGGTCACTTCTTTGTCTTTAATTTTCTTGCCGAGTTCAACGGCGGTTAATTTCATTAAATCTTTTCTCATCTATACCGCCCTCCTTAGTCAAATGTCTTCGGCACTTTATAACAGCCATCTTTTTGCTCTGGTGCATTTGCCAGAAGATTGTCTCTGTCATCCCCATTTGTCACAACATCCTCACGGAATACGTTGCTGACCGGAAACGCATGGCTCATCGGTTCCACGGAATCGGTATCGAGCTCATTTAATTTGCTGACGTATTCCAGCATATTCGACATATCCTGCTTCGCCTGCTCCTTTTCCTCATCGGAAAGCTCGAGCTTCGCCAGAATACCTACATAATCAATTGTTTCATCTGTAATCGTCATATTTTTCCTCCTATAATGCTTGCGAATCTACATATTATAGTTTGCGAAAATAATCAATAAACCTATTATTGTTTCTGAGATGTTCGGATTTATTTTCTACGCAGACGCGCTCTCGTTCGGTTCAGCACGTAGTGGTACTAAATTCGTGCCAATAAATTGTCACTTATTAAGTACCAACGTGCTTCAACGGTCTGCTTAAGAATACTACTGGCGTACTTTGATATGAACTTCACGAAGCTGCTGCTCTGTGACTTCGTTTGGTGCGCCACACATGAGATCCTGTGCGGTTCCGCTCATAGGGAATGGGATAACCTCGCGGATATTCTCCTCGTTACGAAGCAGCATGATCATACGGTCGACACCCGGAGCCATACCTGCATGTGGTGGTGCTCCAAACTGGAATGCATTGTAAAGTGCTCCAAACTTCTCCTCCAGAACACTCTTATCATAGCCTGCAATCTCAAATGCCTTCTCCATAATCTGCATGTCATGATTACGAACGGCACCGGATGAAAGCTCCACGCCATTACATACGATATCGTACTGATATGCAAGAATCTCCAGTGGATCTTTCTCATTTAATGCCTCTAAGCCGCCCTGTGGCATAGAGAATGGGTTGTGTGTAAATCCAATCTTCTTCTCTTCCACATTGTACTCAAACATCGGGAAGTCGTTAATGTAGCAGAAACGATATGCATTCTTCTCAAGCAGATCAAGACGGTTACCAAGCTCGGTACGAATCTGTCCTGCAAAGAGAGCTGCCTGCTTCTCTGTATCGGCGATGAAGAAAATCGTATCAAGTTCCTTCAAGCCTGCGAGATCTTTGAGCTCCTGCTTCATATCATCCGGAATAAACTTGTCGATTGGTCCCTTGTAAGAACCATCTTCCAATACTTCGAGATATCCGAGTCCGCCCATACCGATAGACTGCGCGAACTTCAGCATCTTCTCATGCTGTCCCTTGGAAAGCTTCTTCTGTACTGCAATCGCACGAACGGTCTTGCCGTGGAATGGTGCAAATGTACATCTCTGGAAGAACTCTGTCACATCGATGATCTCAAGTGGATTGCGAAGATCCGGCTTATCTGTACCATATTTCAGCATTGCTTCCTTGTAGCTGATGATTGGGTATGGTGCTTCTGTAACGGTGTATCCCTTCGGAGCGAATTTCTTAAATGCTGCGGTAAGCACTTCCTCGCCAACCTTGAATACGTCTTCCTGTGTTGCAAAGCTCATCTCGAAGTCGAGCTGATAGAACTCACCTGGGGAACGGTCGGCTCTTGCATCCTCATCACGGAAGCAAGGTGCAATCTGGAAATATTTATCAAATCCGGACACCATCAAAAGCTGCTTGTACTGCTGTGGTGCCTGTGGGAGTGCATAGAACTTACCCTTGTATCTTCTGGATGGTACGATATAATCACGTGCGCCCTCCGGAGAAGATGCACAAAGGATTGGTGTCTGAATCTCCATGAATCCCATCTCTGTCATCTTCTGACGCAGGAATGAGATGACGTTGGAACGGAAGATCATGTTCTCCTTTACCTTGCGGTTACGAAGGTCTAAGTACCGATATTTCAGACGGACATCCTCACGGACTTCCTTGGAGGTTGTCACCTCAAACGGAAGCTGCTTGTACACCTTTCCTAAGATATCTACCTCATGTGCTTCCAGCTCGATTGTTCCGGTTGGAATCTTCGGATTGTATGTCTCCTCGTCACGATGCTGTACCAGTCCCGCTACGGAGATACACTGCTCCTTAGTAATTCCATCGAGCAACGTTGTATCGCGCATAACAACCTGCATTACGCCATACATGTCGCGTAAATCCACGAAGGATACACCACCGTGGTCACGGATGTTCTCTACCCATCCGGCGAGCCTGATTTCTTTTCCGACAAGGTCTTCTGATACCTGCGCCATTGTCATGTCTCTGTAAATGTTTGCCTGCATTTTCCTATCTCCTTTTCTGCATTAAAAAATCCCGAAGTCAAATGTGCTTTGACCTCGGGACGAATGTACATGTGTTACATCCGCGGTACCACCCGCATTGAAACCATCTGTAATAAATATATATAAGACGGATTCCTCTCTTCATTCGTAACGTGAATGCTTCGGATAAACCTAGACCTCTTAGGATGTAGCTCCACGTAGGCTTCAGCTTATCAGCTCCGGTAGTGTTCCACCAGACATGGTGTCATGTTATGGCTCTCAGTCGGTGACCATATTCCCTGTCATGTCCTGTTGTCGGCAGTCTCCTTCAACGCTTTTTCCCTATAATTGTCTCGATTATAAGCTAATTATCGGCAAATGTAAAGGGATTTATACGATTTTTTTATTCCTTTACGAGATCACAGGTCTCATATTTCAGGATCTTCCGGAGTGCTTCCGGACTTACCTCCACCTGATAGCCGATCTTTCCTGCCGAGAACATAATCGTCTCAAAACCATTGGCGGTCTGATGGAAGAATGTACGGAACTGCTTCTTCATTCCAAGTGGTGAACATCCGCCATGAATATAGCCGGTTAACGGCAGCAATTCCTTGGACTTAATCATCGCGATGGATTTCTCGCCGGCAGCCTCTGCCGCTTTCTTCAAATCAAGCTCCTGATTGACCGGAATCGCAAACACATAATGCTCGCCGGATTTGCCGACTGTGACCAGTGTCTTAAATGCCTGATCCGGATCCTGGTGCAGTACCTCGACAACCTCCATGCCGCCGACCGCATCCGTGCCTGCATAGCAGTAATGCTTGTATTCGATTTTCGCCTGATCGAGCAGACGCATCACATTTGTTTTCTCTTCTTTTTTACCCATGTTGTTGCCTCTTTTCTATTTTGCTTATTGATATGTATGGGCACTGCCGATCACATTTTGTCATAATATGAATCAATCAGAGCACAATCCATAATCAACACATAAAATACATTTCCATAATACCGGCTCTTCACGATTCTTCCATGATCGAATACCGGCCGATACGTTCCGTCTTTTTTCGCAAAACGGAATTTGACATAGTCATTGTTTCCACTTTTCTCCGAGTCAATCTGCGTCCAGATGCTCGTCTCAACCGCATCCTGCTCCTCCGGATGAATCAGATTCCGGAATCGTTGATCCGTATATACAAGAAACTCATCGAAATCCTTACATCCCGCAAATTCTATCAACTCCTGATTTGCAAATAAGATGCGGTCATTCGTTTTATCCGCAATGTATATCAGAAATGCCCCCGGCAGATTTCTTGACACATCCTGAAGTGCAAATCCCAACTGGCTTCTATTCTGCACTTTGTAGTTACCCTCATACGCACAGCAGCTATGCTTTCCGTGTAATTTCACCGCATAAAGTGCCATATCCGCACAGCGGATTAATTCCGATACATCATCACAATCCTTCGGATATTCTGCATACCCAAGCGAAATATAAAATGGACGTTTCTCTCCATTCTGTGTGATATATCTAGGCTGCATAGTGAATTTCTCGATTTTTTCCTTCGCTTCTGCCTCCGTCATTCCTATCAGAACCGCCGAGAATTCATCGCCACCATTTCTGCATAGAATCGCATCCTTTTCAAAAGCATTCCGCATACTCTGCGCAAGTATCCGAAGCGCGGTATCACCTGCTTCGTGTCCATACATATCATTGATAAATTTGAAGTCATCAATGTCTGTCTGAATTCCCACGCAATGCGCATCCGGGGTATCCTGTATTGCACTTTTGATTTGTTCATCAAACCCATCCCGGTTCAAAAGTCCGGTTAGTGGATCCGTGATTGCTATCTTCTTTAATACCTCCCGATGGAATTCGATTACAAGAATGACAATCATCAATCCCGTCAAAAATAATACAATGAAGAATCCAAGAACCAGATTCGGAAGTATCTTCCTCCCTTGCTTCCATCCATCTTTTGGCGTGACTGCCAGATTAAATGTACAGCCGCCGAATTCAAACGTATATGTAACCGGATTTGTCAAATCTTCTTTCGAGAAGGATAATCTCTCACGTTCTTCCGAAAGCGGAGAAACCGTCTTGGTCAGGCAGTAATCATACCCAAACTCCGTAAGAGCCTGCACCGACTCTTCAAAAATTTCCGGAACCCGGATAATCACTATGGTAAATCCCCAGAATACAGGATTCCCATCCGCCGCCTCAAGATAGACAGGATAGCGAACTGCAATTCCACGACCTCCCTGCTTTAAATCAAATGGTCCCTGCATCGTTACACAATTGTTATCTCTTCCATAGCGGCAGATTTCCCCACGTTTTTCATCATGAAGCAGGTCTATCTTTCCTGCCTCATTTCCTTCCGCCGGGTAAATCTCTGTGACAACCCCATCCGGTGCAATTTGTATGCTTTGAACAAAATCTGACATCAGATTCTCAGATACCTTTTCAAAATTGTCAATTGTCCCATTCCCGCTGATTATGATCGCTTTCAGTGCATCGGCAATAGCAACTCCGCGGTTCATATCGTCGCGTAGTCGTTCCGCATAGGTGCTTGCATTCAGCTCCGTAATCATCCGCACCTGTTTTCGGTTTGTATCATAAGAATGATGCAGAAACGCTGTCAAAATCAAACATCCGACTACAAAAGTCAGCAACGGAAGCATCCATTTTTTATTATATTGTTTCTGAAGAAATCTCATTGTTTCGTCTGTCTCCTCAATCCGCATTCATTCTCGTTCGATTAAATAAATTGTCCTATATTCTATCGCATTTTTTCCCATTTGACAATCCGATGATTTCCTTCAACTACGTCAACTTCCGATTTTTCTCTCTAATACTTCTGTTATTTTCTCTTCAATCTTATGTATGATTGCCGTCACGTAGTTTGGTATTATACTGTTGGGGGATTTTATCAAATCCGTTAACTTTTCCCAAAATAGTTTTGTTGTTTCCGGTTGCCGTTGGGAAAAAATCTCTTATTTGAAAATTTTACCCAATCATTTTTCATATATTTGCCTAAATGCTTGGGGAGATTTTTCTTATTTTTCTTTTTTACCCAATTGCAGTTTATTTTTCTGATTGGAATTGGGTAGATTTTTCAAAACAGCAAAATCCCCCCCAATATGGTTAAGTATTACATATATGACTACTTACAAGCCATGCTCCATTCACAGCCCTTCGGGCTGTTTCATGGACGGCTGGCGCCGTATAATAAAAAGAGAGAAAACATCTCTCTGGGAGCAAGCTCCCTTCCGACAAGCCATGCCCCATTCACAGCCCTTCGGGCTGTTTCATGGACGGCTCGCGCCGTATAAAACAGCAAAAATAAACGCCCCTGCAAGTAAACTTGCGGAGCGTTATTTTTACTGTTTTGCATGGCTTGTAGCTTAACCAAAGTACCTCTTAAGTAATCCTTCTAATGCTTTGCCATGTCTTGCCTCGTCTCTTGCCATCTCATGAACCGTGTCATGGATTGCATCCAGATTATTCTTCTTTGCACATTTTGCAAGGTCAACCTTTCCTGCTGTTGCGCCATATTCGCAATCCACTCTCCAAGCAAGGTTCTTCTTTGTAGAACTTGTCATGTTTGGCTCTAAGTCCTCACCTAACATCTCCGCAAACTTTGCTGCATGCTCTGCTTCTTCGTAAGCTGCCTTCTCCCAGTAGAGACCGATCTCCGGATAACCTTCACGATGTGCGATTCTTGCCATGCAAAGGTACATACCAACCTCAGAACACTCACCATTGAAGTTTGCTTTAAGCTGATCGAAGATAAACTTCTTATCCTCGTCGCTGATTTCCGGGTTGTTCTTTACAGTAGAAGCATATACGCCAAACTCATGCTCTGCAGCCAGTGTCATCGCTCCGTCTTCTACTTTCTTGAACTTATCTGCGCCAGCATGGCAGATTGGGCACTCTGCCGGAGCTGCGTCACCTTCATAAACATATCCACAAACTGTACATACAAATTTCATAATAAATCTCCTTTCATTCTTCCACATGTTTATACACATGATATACTTTGCTATAATATCTGCAATTATACAAAATGATACTTACGAGAACTGATTGATCCACATTTTCTAAATCAGTAATGATTATCATTTTTGTTATTGTTAATATAGCACACCATATTCTGACTGTCAACCTGTATTTTCATAATTTACAGATTTTTCACAATTACATCCTATCATGCCGCCGGATTATTTCATATGTGTTTTCACATTCCACTGGCTCGTGCAAGTGTAGCCGCACAATACGCACGCTCTTATCTATATATAGTCCCATGATTTCACACATCAACATATGTACAAGCATTTCCATTGCTTACCACATTAAAAATGAGGTCCTATGCATCCATAGAACCTCATCGGATACACAAATTGTTTCATCGCCATGCCACTGTCACAATTCATGTATCTTATTATCCAAGCATATTATTTACAACTTCATCCAGATGCATACCATTCGAGCCTTTGATCAGCACGATATCTTCCGGCTGCATCACAGAAAGCAGATACAAAGCAACCTCGCCGTTGTCCTTGAAGCTGTAACAGTTGATATCAGAATTACTGTCCTTTACGCCCTGCATGATATGCTGTGCCAGATCCCCGACTACGACCAGCTCATCGATTTTCTTCGTCGCCACGTATTTTCCGACTTCATAATGATACTGCTCTGCATTTTCACCAAGCTCGAACATATCGCCAAGCACCGCGATTTTCTTACCGGTTGTTTCCAGATCCTCCAGCACATCCAGACTTGCCTTCATGGAATCCGGACTTGCATTATAAGTATCATCGATGATCGTGTATTTGCCCGGAACACGGATCAGCTTCTGACGAAGCCCCTTGAACTCGGAAAGTCCGGCTGCTGCCTTCTCCAGATCCAATCCCATATAATCCGCGATTGCAAGACCGACCAGTGAATTTCCGACATTGTGCTTGCCAAGTGCGTTGAGCCGCACATGCACACGCGTGTCTCCATGCACGAAATCATATACATACTGGTAATCTTCCATATGAAGATTCTCTGCCCGGTAATCGCAGTCCGCACCAGTGCCGTATGTAAATGTACGGACGCCGGTATCACCTTTCACTTCTGCAAGCAGTGCATCATCGCCATTTAGGAACAGCACACCATCCGGGCTCATATGATTGATAATCGACAACTTCTCTTTGCGGATATTCTCACGCGTCTTCATAAATTCGTATACCAATCAGATCAAAGGTATGGATATTTCCATGTATTCGGATGCAATGTCAGACAGAATCTCCATCTG
>OGGK01000649.1_pt1 | contig 30993 bp, 43 predicted proteins | sample 1571171 | NCBI WGS metagenome assembly OGGK01 (sample SAMEA2581958, study PRJEB24529) | metagenome | biome: Human gut stool | place: China | collected 2011 | reverse complement strand
CCGGCACCGGAACAGAACAGGCCCGCGGCGGCATCGAATAAGCCTGCAAAGCAGATGGGACTGGCGGAACAGGAAGGGTTCTATCCCATTGACGAGAGTGTTGAGGATGATGATTTGCCGTTCTGAGGAGTGAGGGTATGAAAGCAATATTAAAATACCCGGGCAGCAAGTGGCGTATTGCGGATTGGGTTATTTCCTTCTTTCCGGAACATCACAGTTATCTGGAACCGTTCTTCGGAAGCGGAGCAACCTTCTTTCAGAAGAAACCGAGCAACATAGAGACTATTAACGATTTGGATGGTGGAGTTGTGAACTTCTTTGAATGGGTGCGGCGAGATCCGGAGCGTCTGGCGAGAGCAGTTTATTTAACGCCTTACAGCAGGCAGGTTTATGATGCAGCGTTTGCACCTGCAGAAAATAATTTTGATGCAGCAGTGAAATTCTGCATACAGGCGAATATGGGATATGGTTTTCGCACGGCAGGAGCGAAGGCTGGGTGGAAATTCGACATTCAAGGCAGGGAACGAGCATACAGTTTGAACGATTGGAATGAACTGCCGGAACGGATTATTTATGTGGCGGAGCGGCTGAAATGTGCTCAGATTGAGTGTAAGCCTGCAGTAGATGTGATTGGACGGTTTGATTTTGAGAATGTCCTGATTTACTGCGACCCACCATATCTGTTGGAGACACGATTCGGAAAACAGTACAAGCAGGAAATGACAAGGCAGCAGCACGAGGAATTACTGGATGTATTACTGAAAAGCAAGGCGAAGGTTTTAATCAGCGGCTATGAGAGCGACCTCTACAATGATGCCTTGAAAGATTGGCACAAAGAGAAAATATGGAGTGCGACCAGAAACTCTTCAAAGAAAAAACAAGAGGTGCTTTGGATGAATTTTGAGCCGATGCAGCAAATGCGGTTGTGAGGAGGGATAAGCATGACAAGAAAAGAAGCTCTGGAATATTTGAAACATCGTTTTATGGAGACAGGAAGTCCCTTGAACCCATCATGGGAATCATTGGAAGAACTTAAGAGACATTATGGAGCCATTGGTATAGCAATTTCTGCACTGGAACAGCAAGTGCCGAAGCAACCGGACTTTGAAGGTGATGGGTATGACGAGGATGGAGAGATCATATTTGACGAGTGGTTATGCCCCTGCTGCAGAACCAGATACGAGGTAGATTATGACGATTATAAGTTCTGTCCTAATTGCGGACAGGCGATTGATTGGAGTGTTGAACATGATACAGAAATGGATTGAGACAGAAAAAATGAAAAGGATGACAATGGATAACGTAGAAGAAATGGGTATGTTCGGTCTGGCACATAACTGCTGCTACATTGATGAAAACAGAAATACCAGATACAGAGATTTCGAGATGGACATTGATGCAAGAGAGTTGGCAAAGGGACTGCTGAGAGAATTGACAGAAGATGCGGTGTCTTTTGAATCGGATGAGGACTTCGATGATTGGATGGGTTGCTACATCGGAGAGGACGGTATATGCACACAAAGAGGCCTGATTGCCAATTTCTATCAGAATCTTTGGGCTATGGCGGAGTTAAGAGAGAAGCTCAAATATTATGAGGACTTGGAAGAACAGGGGCGGTTGTTGGTGCTGCACTGCAAGGTCGGAGATACGGTGTATGAAATCCTCGAAGAAACCGTACCGAACCACTATTTTTATATCAGCGAGCACAAGGTGCAGGATGTATCGGTAAAGGCTGTCAAGTATGCTGACGAATGGGAACCGTATGACTATGAGAACCTGTATTTCACAAGAGAAGAAGCGGAAGCGGCACTGGAGAGAAGGAGGAAGAATAATGGATTTTAACAAGGAATACAGCGAGAAATTTGACGAGTTAAGAAAGAACAGAGTAAGGGTAAGTTTTCACAAATATGGCTCTGTGGCGGATAATTACGGGAAAGGATTTGTTCAGGCAATTCCAACCTTGGAGAAGTGTTTGGACAAATATAAAGCGACCGGAAACACAGAATATTTGTGCGATCTGGCGAATTATGCCATGTTTGAATTCATGTATCCGCAGCATCCGAAAGGACATTTTCGTGCAACAGACAGCAGGGAAAGTGCAGGGATTGTTGGGCTGAGTGTGAACGAGGCGAAGGGTATTAAGTCATGGTAAATTTCGAAAAAATTACAGTAGCAGACAGACTGTTTTAAGCAAAAAGAACGAGAGAAAAAACAGGCAAATAAACATGGGAGATTACATTTTTTATCGAAAGAAAAACTGATAGCTACCAGAGTAAAAAGAGAGAAAAGGTGAAATCAAATTCTTTCTTTTTTACATCCAAATGACCTGTATTTTTCTTGGAAAATTACGGTTTCTGGAGTGCCAAAACGGGTATTGGCAGTTTGGCATGGGTTTGGCATTTTTTGATAGGGAATATTTCCTGAAAAATCAATGATTTTTGAGGTTCTGACGAAAATCGAAAAATCCACCTAAAGAAAAGGGGGGTAACTGGAGTTAAAAACAGCACTAAATGACCGTAGGAAAACTAACAGAGGAGGACTAAAAGTTATGATGATTTTGAAGTGTAGATTAACAACGATTGAGGCAATGCTTGGAACTGCAAGTAATAACAAAGAAATACATAGTGAATTTATTGCAAGCCATGCGCCCGATGCGCCGAGCAGAGAGGAAGAGATTGAGGCTGTAGGCGTAGAGGAAACGATAGAAAAAGGCATGACTGTATTCCCGAGAAATAAGGACGGGCAGCCTATCCTATGGGACTACCAAATTAAAGGATTTTTTAAAGATGCCTGCGGTTCCCTGAGGAAGATAAAGGAAAGCAAAAGCAGCGGCATCAGAGCGTACAAAAAAGAGATTGACGGATTGATTTTTATTGAGGAAAGAGAAATTTTAATTCAGACGAAGGAGCCCATTGAAAGCTGCCAGAGACCCTTGCGGGCGCAGACAGCGCAAGGTGATAAAAACAGTCTGGCGAACAGCGAAGAAATTGCAGCGGGAGCTGTTATGGAATTTTCTATTATAGTAATGTCGGATGGTCTTGTGCCGGCGGTGAAGGAATGGCTGAGCTATGGCAAGCTGCGTGGCCTTGGGCAGTGGCGCAACAGCGTGAAGGGTAGATTTGTCTGTAAGATTTTGGAGGAAAGATTGGCAGAGTTTGCAGACATTCTGGAATAAGTGCGATAAGTGCGATGGAACGGCAATGGGATGTAGGGCGGGGCAATGGCAAAGCATAGACTGGCGCAGAGGCGCAAAGGCAGAGCATGGAAGTAGAGCATAGAAAAGCAGAGAACTGAAATACAGAGCAAAGGCAATGAGGGGAAATGAGAGGAAATGAGAAGCAATGGCAAGGCGAGGCAAGGTGGGGCAGGACGAAGCAAGGGCATGGCACCGTAACGCCAGGCAACGAGCATACAATAGAATCAAAGAGGAGGGATAACTTGCGGAAAGATATTTTGGTTCAGTATTGTGACTTGCAGCAGGAAGCGAAGGATATACGAAAGAGAATTGAGAAAATGCAGGCTCGGCTTAATAGAATTCAAAGGGGTGGAACGGTTCTCGATTCAGTCTCTGGGACAAGAGCAGATGGGACCATCGGGAGTATCAGGATAGAAGGATTTCCTTTTGGAGATTTCAATAAACAATGGGAGCACCTTAACAGATATGCGGAAAGTCTTTCGGCAGCGGAAGCAAAGCTGCTGGAGCAGGCAGCGGAGGTTGAGCAGTACATAAGAACAATCGAGGACAGCAGGATGCGGCGAATCATTCAATACAGAGTAATCGATGGACTGTCATGGTATGAAGTGGCGGACAGGATTGGAGGGAAGGCAACGAGTGAGAGTTGTCGGAAGTATTTTGAAAGATTTTTAGAAAAATGCTGAAATGTCCTACATGTCCGCCGGAAATGTGGTAATGTGATATTAGCCCGAAAGGGCATAGTGAAACCCCCGTCCGATACACAAGAAATTGGAACTCTCCGTTTAATCCTACAAAAAAAGAGGCAAGAAAGAGGTATCTGTTGAAGATGCCTCTTTTTTGTGGAACAAGTTTGATTGATTGCTGTGTCCAAGGTGGTGTCATAAGAGGGATTAAGAATTAAAAGCACTCTGATAGTATCGGGGTGCTTTTTTCGCGCGAAGGTGGAGGATATTATGTTAAAGTCATGTCCGTATTGTGGGAAGATTCATGATAAAAAATATAATTGCCCGAAGAAGCCGGTTAGGCAGCGGCAGGATAATAGGCAAAGCAAATTCCGTTCTACATACAAATGGACGAAGAAGGCGCAGGCAGTGAAGCGGCGGGATGGTTATCTGTGTCAGGTGTGCTTGCGTGGTCTGTATCATCCGGAACGCCAGTATGAGACAGAAGGTCTGGAGGTGCATCACATTCAGACGGTAGCATCCTGCTACGAGAAACGGCTGGATGGTTACAACCTCCTTACACTTTGCAAGCGACATCACAAGATGGCTGATGCAGGAAAGATCCCTGCAAAGGAGCTGCAGATGATTGCAGCAGAGCAGGAAGAGAAGTGAGGGGGCACACGGAGTACCCCGGAGGGGGCAAGTCTGAAAAAAGAAAAGGCTTCCAGACGACAACGCTGGCTCTGTGTAAAAAATATTCCCAAAATGGAAATTTTGTTAGGAGGTGGTGCCTGTGGGCGGAAGACCATCAAAACCGGTGGCGGTTATCCGAAAAGAGGGAAAGAGCCACAGAACGAAAGCGGAATTGAACGCCAGAGAAAAGGGCGAAGCCGCATTTGCTACGGGCATCCCCATAAAAGAGAAGGAAGAAACGAAAAAGAATGTGGTTGCACATAAGGAATTTCTTCGGGTAACAAAGCTGCTGAATAAAATTGAAAAATGCGATGCCCTATATGAGAACATCATCAACCGCTACTGCCTTCTTTATGCGGAATGTCGTGATTTTGAAGAAAAGCGAGAGAGATTCTATAGAGACCTCTGGGAAATGGAGGAGGGAAAGGAGAATGGCGATTTTGAGGACAGCCCACGCACCTATTACAAGCTGAAAAATGATATTCAGAAGAATATCGTCAATTTGGATAAGCAGGTGCAGGCGAAGCGCAAAATGATGATGGCAATCGAAAAAGAAAGCATCATGACATTGGCGGCGGCTATGCGGAGTGTGCCGAAAACACCGGAGAATGAAACGAATCCACTTCTGGCAATATTGGAGGGTGGTAAGAGTTGAGTATTGAAACGAACAAGGCTTATGCGTATGCACAATGGTGTGTGCAACCGGAAAACAGAAAGGTAGGCATTTATATAAAAAAACAGGCAGAAAGCTGGCTGAGGGTTGCAGACGGAGAAGATGCAGAAGCCTTTGTGGATGAAGCGGCAGTAGAACGTGTAAACAATCTTCTGCGTGTGATAACGCACCCGGATTTAGGTTGCTCCATGGATGAGGGAATGGAGCGGTACGCATGGTTTTTAATAATCGCAACGCTCTGTACGAAAAAAAGAGATTCCGAAAACAGGGACATTCGGTACTACGAGACTGTTTTGCTGGAAATCAGCAGAAAGAACTTCAAAACATTTTACTCGGCGGTGCTGTTTATTCTCCTGCTTTTGACGGAACCGAAATTTTCAAGATTCTTCTCGGTGGCTCCGGATCTGAAGCTTTCCAGTGAGCTGAAGGTTGCAATCCGAAAGATTATAAAATCCTCTCCGGCATTGGCGGATGAGAAGATATTTAAGGTGCTGCGCAGTGAGGTGCGCTGTAAGCTGACGGACAGCGAATACACGCCGCTTGCGTATTCGGAGGATAGAATGGATGGTAAACTGGCAAATGCCTTTCTGGCGGATGAAGCGGGCGCAATGGACAGCTATCCGGTAGAAGCAATGCGTTCCTCTCAGATTACTTTGCTTAATAAGCTGGGTATCATCATCAGTACGCAGTATCCGAATGATAACAACGTGCTTGTGGATGAAATAGATATTTCCAAGAAATCTCTGGATGGTCTGATTGATGACCGAAGGAGATTTTCGTTGTTGTATGAACCCGACAATGAATTTACACAGGGGGACATCTGGCAGAAGGAAGACCTTGTCATTTACCAGAGCAATCCTGTGGCGGTAGACAACGAAACGATATTTGAAAACATTAAAAAAATGAGAACGTATGCAATATTGTACGAAAATAAGCGTGAAAACTACCTCTGCAAGCACAACAACATCATGTATAAAGGGCTGGGCGTTGAGGGCTATATAGAAATTACGAAGGTTCGAGAGTGCTGTATTCCGAAAAACAAAGATTTCTGGAAGGGAAAGCACGTTTATCTGGGGCTTGACCTTTCGCAGACAGAGGACAATACGGCGGTTGCTATGGTGACATACGATAATGATAAAATCTATGCCAAGGTATGGGGATTTCTGCCGGAAGGACGGCGTGAGATTAAGAGTGCGAAGGAAAAAGTAGATTATCAGAAACTGGAACGGGAAGGCTGCTGCTTTGCCTGCGGCGATGAGGTCATTGATTATGGCTTCGTAGAACGGTTTATTTTAGGCTTGCAGGAGGAATACGGCGTGATTATTGAGCAGGTCGGCTATGACAAGTACAACGCCATCAGTACGGTGCAGAAGCTGGAGGGGGACGAGGATACGCCGCTGGAATGTGTTGAAATCATGCAGCACTCCAAGGTTTTGCACAGACCGACAAAGCTATTGAAGGAATACATCCTGAACAAAAATTTCTGCTATGAGCCAAACAAGCTTTTGGAAATCAACTTCCAGAATGCCAGATGCACAGAGGATACCAATCTGAATAAATACGTAAACAAAAAGAAATCTGCCGGAAAGGTGGATGCAGTTGTGGCCCTTATCAATGCGATATACTTGTTAGACCAAGGTGTGATTTTGGCAAATGAGAGCTGGGGCGCACAGGTAATTTAAGAGAGGAGGAGAAAAAAGTGGGTTTGTTTAGAAGAAAGGAAAAGCCGGAGGAGCGTGCTGATCCGGGGAGAGAGGTTGATGCATCTGACAGCCTGCTGAGAGCGCTAATCAGCGGAACCGACGTGGACAAGACGATTCTGTTACAGATTCCTGCTGTTAGGGGATGTTTGGAAAAGATTGCCGGAACGGTCTGCCGCCTGCCGATTAAGCTATACCGCAAGGTAGACGGTAAGGTCGAGGAAATCACAGAGGATGCCCGCCTGCGCCTGCTGAACAAGGAAACAGGGGATACCCTGAATGCGGATGAATTCTGGCGCGCCATGCTGGAGGATTACTATTTGGGCAGAGGTGCGTATGCGTACATCCGAAAGAATGGCATAGGAGAGTATGAGGGCCTGCATTATGTGGAGGAAGAAAAGGTTTCGGTGCTGAAAAACTATGACCCGATACTGAAAAGCTATTCTATTATGGTTATGGGAAAGACATATCATCCGTTTGAATTTCTGAAATTGCACAGACGAACAAAGGATGGAGCCGAGGGGATTCCACTGTGGCAGGATAATCCGTTGATTTTCAGCGTTGCCTACAATTCCTTTGTTTTTGAAGAAAAACTGGTCAAAAAAGGCGGCAATAAGAGAGGGTTCATTGAAGCGGAGGACAGGCTTGATAAGGGTGCGATTGAATCTATTAAGAGAGCTTGGAACAACCTGTACAGCAACAATACAGACAATGTTGTAGTGCTGAACAAAGGGGCGAAATTCAAGGAATCCTCAAATACATCTGTTGAAATGCAGTTGAATGAGAACAAAGAAAGCAACGCGAAGGATATTTGCGGAATGTTCGGATTCTCCTCCCGAATCCTATATGGCGAAGCAACACAGGAGGACAGAAAAGAGTATATCAATGCCATAATGTCACTGTTAAACGTGATTGAGACGGCTCTGGACAAAGACTTGCTGACCGAAAGGGAGAAGGAGTCTTTTTATTTTGCCTTTGATACCAAGGAACTAACGAGAGGCAGTTTGAAGGAGCGATATGAGGCCTATGCACTTGGTCTTACAAATAATTTCTTGCAGATTGATGAAGTAAGAGCCAAAGAAGATATGGAGCCGTTGGGCTTCAAATGGGTTCGTATCGGTCTGAATGACGTTTTGTTGGATGTGGAAAAAGGAATCATCTACACACCTAACATGAACGCTGTTGCGGATTTGAACAATCCGAAGGGAGGTGAAGGAAATGAAGGTTGAGGTAAGAACAGACAATTCCGTAAAGATTACAGGATATGTAAATGCTGTTGAGCGGGAGAGTAAGCCGGTAGCCACGCCGAAGGGCATGGTAAATGAACTGGTGGAAAGCGGTGTGTTCAACCGTGCATTAAGCGTAGCGGGAGATATTCCGATGACGGTAGACCATATTCCGACAAAGATTGTGGCACGAACCGCCGACAACACCTTACAGCTGAAAGAGGACAATATTGGTCTTTGGGCGGAAGCTACTGTAACAGAGGAACGGGTTGTGCGAGCCGCCAAAGAAGGAAAGCTGAAGGGCTGGAGCTTTGGCATGACAAATGTGCTGGACGCAGTAGAGGAAAGAACCGAAAAGCTGCCTTTACGGCGCATCAAGGGGATGGCGCTTGACCATGTGACCTTAGTGATTGATAAGATTCCTGCGTACAGTGCAACATCCGTTGAACTGCGTGCAGGGGAAGAGGAATATCTGGAGACAAGAACATTTGACAGTACGGTAGAAGTGTCTGCAACAAAAAATGTGGACTATTCTAAATACGAAGAAAGAATTAAAAAAGCGAAAGGGGAAGAAAAATCATGGAATTTTTGAAGAAAATGAGAGAAAACAGAGAAGAAAAGGTAAAAGCAATGGAAAATGTTCTGAATGCGGCCAAAACCGAGAACAGAGCCATGACCGCAGAAGAACAGGAGAAATTTGGCAATATCGAAAAAGAAATTGCAGACATCGACAAAACGATTGAGGCGGAGGAAAGGGCAATCGAGGCGAAAAACAAGAATGCAGGTGGCGGAGAGCCTAAAAAGGAAACACAGGAGGAGCTTGAAGAAAGAGCCTTTGTGAAATATGTTCTGGGCGCAGCGGCAGGCTTGGAGGAAAGAGCCGGCGAATTGAACCTGACAATGGCAAACAACGGTGCAATCGTACCGACAACGATTGCAAACAAAATCATCAAAAAGGTTAAGGACATTTCTCCAATCCTCTCCAGAGCGACTGTATATTACATGACAGGAGAATTGAAGGTTCCTGTTTATGGCGAAAGCGAAGGTCATGATGTAAAGGTTGCATATTCCGATGATTTTACGGAGCTGACAGCGGATGCAGGCAAATTTACATCCGTAGACCTGAAGGGTTATCTGGTTGGCGCATTGACGCTGATTGGCAGAAAACTGAAAACAAATGCCATGTTCAATGTGACGGATTTTATCGTGAACTATATGGCAGAAGAAATTGCATCCTTCTTGGAGGGGGAACTGCTGAACGGGACACCATCCAAGATGGAAGGCGCACTGTCTACCACAAATGAGAAAACAGCAGCGGCAGCAGCGGCTATTACTGCGGATGAACTGATTGACTTGCAGGCGAAGGTAAAACAGGCGTTCCAGTCTGATGCGTGCTGGATTATGCACCCCGAAACATTTACAGCGGTAAAGAAACTGAAAGACGGGCAGAACAGATACCTTTTGCAGGACGATTTTACAGGAGAATTCCCGTATAGACTGCTGGGCAAGCCTGTATTCGTATCTGACAATATGCCTAAAATTGCAACAGGCAAAAAGCCGGTTCTGTATGGCGATATGAGCGGGCTGTCTGTAAAGATTGCAGAACAGCTGGAAATTGAAGTTCTGCGTGAAAAATACGCAACACAGCATGCCATTGGTGTAGTTGCATGGATGGAGCTGGATTCCAAAGTAACGGACAGTCAGCGTATGGCGGTGCTGAAAATGGCTTAAGGGGGGTAACGGCATGAAGGTAAGAGCGACGATAAGCTTTAGTGGTTTGATTTCGATGTATGCCGGAGAAGTGAGAGAAGTTGAGGATTCTTATATCCTCAACGACCTCATGAGAGCAGGCTATGTTGTGCCGGCAGAAGCGGAAAGCGGGAATCCGCAGACAAATTCGGATTCGGAAGGCGAAGGAGTGCTGTTAGAAGGAACGCTGGATACCGAGGAATTGGAAGGAATGACAGTTCCGGCACTGAGAGCATTGGCAAAGCAGATGGGTTTGGATGATGCAGGGAAAAAGGCGGATCTGATTGAGAGGATTTCTGCTGCAAAGGTTTCTGTGGATGCAGAAGGTTGTGATTCTGATGAAGCTTAGGGAGGTAAGCGCAGAGAACCTGATTCGTTTCGGAAAAATTGACGATACGGACGAAGAAACAGAGGTTATCGAGGCTATCATTGAAGCAGGACGGAAATTTGTATTGAGTCAAACCGGTTTGGAGCTTGAGGAAACCGATGATAAGCCTGATCTGGCGATTGCCATGCTGATGGTCTGTGCCGACATGTACGATAAGCGCAGCTATGAAACGGAAACAGGAAAGGCTCCGAGCGTGAATCTGGCGGCACAAGCCATCATTAACCAGTATTGCAGAAATATTTTGTAAGTGGGTGATGAAATGCAGGCAGGAGACTTAAGGCACCGCATAGAGATACAGCGGATTATCAAAAGACGGGAAGCGGATAAAAGCATCCGGACAGAATACCGGACGATAAAAACCGTATGGGCGAAGGTAAACGGCTTATACGGACGGGAATGGTGGGAAGCCAGAAAGTATGGCGCAGAGGGGACAGTAGAGTTTACCATTCGGTATGGAGCGGTGAAGGATCTGACGGTAAAAGACAGGATTCTTTTTCGTGGAACGCTTTACAATATTATTTCCGTTGATAATACCCTTTTTCAGGATAATTTTCTGAAAATCAAAGCAACGGCAGATTTAACGCATTGAGGTGATAGCATGGGCTCATTGGAAGATTTAGACAAAGTCTTTGCGGCATTGGAGAAACAGTTTCCGGAAGACAGAAGAGAACTGGTAGAGGATGCGGGTGTGATTATGTATGAGAGGGTCATGCGCAACATCGATGCGGAAACCAAGGAGCAGAGCGGCAGACTGCGGGAAGCATGCCATCTGGTTATCGGCAGCGGCGGTGGTTATGCCGCTGTGCGAAATGATAACAGGAAAGCACCGCACGCGCAGCTCGTTGAATTTGGACACAGGCTGATTAAGGGAGCGAAAACGAAAGAGGGAAAATACGGTCAACGGGTAAACATCAAGGGAAGCGGCAAGCTGATTGGCTGGGTCAATGGAAAGCACATGTACCGGAATGCGCTGAATGAGGTGGAGGAAGAAATTGTGCATAAAGCTGGGGATATGGTGGATAAACTGGTAGGTGATAAATTCTGATGATTACCGCAAAGGAAATTTTAGTAGCTGTTATGGAACAGATTTTTAACTGTGTTCCCGGTGTGGAGATTTATAAAGGAAGGCTGGAGGAGGGGTTTTCTGTTCCTGCCTTCCTTTTAAATTTAACCTTTGCCGGCGGAGCAAAGGCGAATTATTTCACCGAAAGAAGAAACATCGAAATACAGATTATCTATTTTGGAACCGAGGATGGATATGGGAGAGAGGACTTTGAGGAACGATTGGATGTGGAATCAAAGCTGATGCCATTTTTAAATCAGCATTCCATATCGATTGGGGAACGGGTGCTGTCATTCAATTATGAGATGAAGGAAGCAGATAGCCGACTGGCTATTTACCTGACGTTTCGGTATTTGGATGAATCCTTTGATTCCGGATATATTGATTCCGGCAAGATGGAAGCGGCAAAGGATGTGTCGGTGTGCATGAAAGCAACGGCGGACGAATAGAAAGGAGCGAAAAAAGATGGGATTACCCAATATTATCATTGAATTCAAAACAAAAGCCTCAACTGCGATTAAGCGTGGGGAAAGAGGCGTTGTTGCAGTCATGGTTATTGAAAAAAGCAACCATGGAGTAACAAAAATTGAGGATAAAACGCAGGTGCCTGCGGATCTGACAGCTGAAAATAAGGAGTATGTGGAGCGTGCATTTGATGGCGGCAAAGCACCGATTAAACATGTTCTGCTGATTCGGACGGATACGGTAGAAAACGCTTTGGAGAAGCTGGAAACAATCAAATTTGATTATCTGGCTGCGCCTCCTGCGGTGGCAGAAGAGGATGTCCAGAAGATTGCAACACAGATTAAAACCATGCGGGATTCCAAGCGGATGAAGGTAAAGGCTGTTTTGCCGAATATCGCCGCAGACCACGAGGGTATTATTAACTTTACCACGAGTGATATTGTTGTCGGGGATAAGACCTATACAGCGGGGCAGTACTGCTCCAGAATCGCCGGGATTCTGGCAGGCACACCGCTGAATGTCAGCTCCACTTATTTTGTGTTGAGCGAGGTAGACGATGTGCCGAAATTTACCAGAAGCGAAATGAATGAAAAAATTGACTCCGGAGAGTTTGTTCTTTTCCATGATGGCGAAAAGGTTAAGATTGGCAGAGAGGTAAACAGCCTGAAGGATGCAAACGGATTGAAGGGAGATATCTATAAGTCGATTAAGGCAGTAGATACTATGGATCTGATTTACAATGACATCCATAGTACCTGCGAAGATAACTACATCGGCAAGTATCCCAACAATTACGACAACAAGTGCCTGTTGCTGGTAGCGGTGCAGCAGTATCTGGAGGCGCTCAGGGATGATGAGATTCTGGATAAGGATATTTTTGTGGGCATTGATGTGAAGGCGCAGAGAGATTGGCTTCGTGAAAATGGGACGGATGTAAGCGAAATGTCCGAACAGGAAATCAAAGAAGCAAATACAAAGAGCAACGTGTTTATGGAGGGCTCTTATCATATTCTGTACGCAATCGAGGATATTACAGTAAACTTTAACATTTAAGGAGGGGCAATAAATGAGAAAAGCAGGTTTTGACCCCAGAAGAGCGATTAACGGCAACTATGGGGAGGTAATGTTAGACGGCGAGCTTGTCAGAGAGGCTACGGCGTTGCAGGCAAAAGCACAAATCAATTTTAAGGATGTTCCGATGTGCGGCACAAGCGGCAAAAAGCAGAAAAGCGCAGGATGGTCCGGTACGGGCAGCATTACCATGACGAAAACAAACAGCCGTATGGCGTTGAAAATTGCGGATGAAATTAAGGAAGGAAGAACACCTGAATTTACGATTATCGGCAAACTGGCTGACCCGGATGCACTGGGGGCGGAAAGAGTGGTGCTGAAGGGTGTGACCTTTACGGAGCTTACGCTGGCGGACTGGGCGGCAGAAACAATCGGAACGGTAACACAGCCTTTTACGTTCTACGATTATGAATTCATTGATTTGATTGACGAGGAATAAGGAGGAAGCTATGAGTATTTTTGACAGACTTTTGGAAACCGATGCTGAGAAATTACAGGAGAAGGAAAAAACAGAGCTTAAAATCAAAAGATTATCGGATATTGTAGGGGAGCCTTTTGTAGTGACCTGTGCCGCGCTTACAGAAGACCAGATGGTACATGTTTCTGAAATCAGCAAAGAGGGAGATTTCAGGGCAAATATTCTTCTGGAAAGCTGCCGTATCGAGGGAAGAAGGCTGAGTGACAAGGAATTGCTGAATAAGCTTGGTGTTGCAAGTGGGAAGGATGCCATTAAGGCATTGTTCAGCGCGGGAGAAATTTCTATCATTTACAGCACAATCAACCGTCTGAGTGGCTATGATGACGATGCGGTAACGGAAGTAAAAAACTGATTCGGGCAGGGGATGCCAGAGCGGTTGTCGGATATACCATGTGGCGGCGCTTTGGCACCCTGCCATCTCAAATATACAAAATTCCGGAAAAAGAAATTGCAGTCATTCTTGCATACATGGAACTTGAACAGGAAAAAAGATAAATCCTGCCCTCCGAACATCACGAAAAGAGAAATTGACAGCCTAATCATTCACATGTTATGATGTCGAAAAGGAGGGGATACCATGAAAAAATGGTTATGTATGGTTCTGTGTATTGGAATGATGTTTGGTGCTACTGGCTGCGGGGATACTGGAACCGGTACTGTTGAAAACAAAGAAGTGACGCTTTCATTACCTTATGGAGAAAGAACAGGAACTTATTCCGGAGACATGGTTGAAGGTGTGCCTGATGGACATGGCAAATTTGAAACGAAAAATGAGGCAGGAGAGACTTGGACGTATGAGGGGGATTTCTCCGCAGGTGTTTTTGAAGGGGAAGGGAAAACAACTTGGGAAGATGGAACAGTCCAGATAGGGACGTATCATGAAGGAGTTTGGCAGGCGACCGAATGGGGACTGCTTTTTGCAGCCGAATCTACAGATGCAATTACCGTTTCAGATGAAGCAAGCAGTTTTATAAAGGAAAACGCAGATTTCTTTCCATCTGACAGTGTTGAAAAATTTCAGGACAATGTAGACGAAAGCATTACATACAAGATGGTTATGAAAGAACCGGATAAATACGGCAATAAAATCATGAAAGCAAACGATTTATATGTAGTGCAGATAAACACATCGCAGATTTATAAAGATTGTGAAGATAAGTATACTTACGCAATCCTGTGCGATAATGACTTAAATATTTATCAAATTTACATGATGGGTGAATTGCCGGACATCTACGAAGGAGATACAATAAAAGCAATGTATGGTACTCCTGTAGGGAACAACAGCTATGAATCATCAAATGGTGGATTCGTGAATTCCGTTGTAGTAGCACCATGCTGGATACAAAAGTAAGAAGAGATATAAGCGCCTGAGAAATCGGGTGCTTTTTTTCATGCAAAAAAGAAGGAGGTGGATCATGGGAAACAGGGATGTAAGTATTGTTTTCAAGGCGAGCGATAAATTATCTGATTCGCTGCGCCAGATGCGGAAGGGTGTAAAAAGCCTTGAAACTGATGTTGAGCATTACAAAAAGCTGCAGCAGCGGGTATTTGAGGAAAAGGCGCAGGTGAAGCTTGACATCACGCAGGCGAAGCAGAACATGAAGGAGCTGGAAAAAGCAGTCAGAAACGGCTCTGAGGGTGCCAGAGACGCTTTTCTGGAACAGCAAACAGCTTTAGAAAGCTTAAACGATGAATATAAGCGGCTGAGCAATTTGCAGAGTGAAGTGCTGCGTGGAGAAAAAGAAATTCAAACCACAATGTCAAGAAATAGCAATGCAAATGCGGGTTCCGGTGTAGGTGCAGGGTTGATCGGTGCCGCCGGCATGATGAAATCCTTAGCAAAGGCAGGGCTTGGAAGTATGCTCGGCGGTGCTGCGGGAGATTTGCTTGGCAACATGACTTCTTCTGCCTTTGGTTCAACCATTGGCGGTGCTGTGGGCAGCATTGGCGGCAATGCACTTTCCGGTGCGGCAATGGGGAGTATTGCAGGTCCGATTGGTACGGCGGTTGGTACAGCGGTCGGCGGATTGACAGGTGCAATACAGGCATTGAATAACAAGCAGCAGCAGGCAGATGATTTATTCCGGAATGAGGTACAGAGTCTGTATAACACTACAACGGCTGAAATGCAGGATAAAATATCAAATGGCAGTGCATACGCAGCCGAGCGCGAAAACTACAAGAGAAACTATGCCAGCATGACCGATGATGAAACGGGGAAAAAGCTATATGAAAGCATTATGAAATATGGCGATACAACTCCGTATGATACCTCTGTCATGCTTGGGAAGGGCATGGAAATGCTTTCCTACGGCATTGACAAGAAAAATGTGCCGGAATTTATGGATATTATCGGTAATATTGCCATGGGCGATGCAAACAAGTTTTCCGGACTATCCTATGCCATTTCTCAGAGCATGGCGGCAGGCAAGCTGAACGCGCAGGACAAGAATCAGATGGTCGGCTATGGTTTTAACCCTCTGGAATTTGTCGCAAAAAATCAAGGCGTTTCTATTGCTGAAGCTACAAAAATGATGAGTGACGGCAAAATTACGTCTGATATGCTGGTAGAGGCGCTGCGAACCGCTACGAGTGAAGGGGAACGATATCATGACGCAGTAAATGCCATGAGTGATACCTTCAGCGGCTTGCAGGGACAGCTGGAAAGTGCGAAAAAGAATATTGAGATTGCCATGGGTGAAGGCTACAACGAAGCCCGCAAAAAGGGAATGGAAAAAGAAATTGAAGCCTATAACGGAGACCTTGGCGAAAAGATGAAAAATGCTTACAGCATGGTCGGGGCGTATGAGGCGGAAATGGAGAACCAGTACCAGCAGAGCATTATCAATGCTATGCAGGATGCCACAAAACGCATTGAGGAAGAAGGCTTAACCGGCATTGAAGCGGAAAAGGTCATGTGGGAGGCAAAGACGCAGGCGGAAATTGATTACAAAAACAGCGAAGAATATCAGAAGAAATTGCAGGCAGAGAAATCACTGGTAGCAAATATACAATCTTCACTGACAGAAAGCGGTGAATATGTAAAATTTGGACAGGCAATGGCAGACCAGTTCTCCAAAGGCTGGCAGAGCGGAAGACTAAGCAATGCCACAAGCGACGTGAGGGCGCAAATCAGCAAGGAAGGCGTGTCTGGCTATATCAACAGCATTTTTGCAAATGCCTATAAGGGAACACCCGGCGGTGTCAGCAGTAGCAGAAAACACGCCGCAGGGCTGAAAAGGGTACCTTATGATGGATATGTAGCCGAACTGCACGAGGGTGAAAGCGTTCTAACAAGGGTGGAAGCCGACAAGGAAGGCGGCGGCAGTGTTACGATTGCAAAGCTGGCTGACCAGATTGTAGTACGGGAAGAAGCGGACATTGATAAGATTGCGCGGGCGTTGGTCAGAAATATGCAAAATATGCGAGAAAGCTTTGTAGGCGCATAAGGAGGGGAGAATATGTTTGAATTCTGGTTGAAAAATCAAATGAAGGGTACAAGCATGATGCTTCCTGTTACGCTGGACGGCTACGAAAACAGCTTTGGCAGAGAAATAGAGACGGTCAGGGCTACAGACAAGGGAGACATCAATGTGCTGGGCAAAACAAAGCCCCAGAGTCCGAGTATATCCGGTTTCTTTCCAGAGAATGACTATAGCTTTTGCAGGAGCAGCGGCATCAGCGCAAATACGGCAATGGACTATGTAGAAACATTAAAAGCATGGATGGATGATGGGGACATTGTGCGTGTGGTTGTGGCTGATGACAAAGGCGCAAAAATCAATGAGCAGTTCTATATTGAGTCAATCGATTACAGCTCAAAATATGAGGATAACGGAGACATTCCGTTTACGATACGATTTCGGCAATATGTTCCGCTGAATGTTTTGACGGTTCAGAAAAGCAGCACTGCAAACGCTGCCAGAAAAGACACCTCCACGGCGAAAGCAAAGGCAAAGACGTATACCGTGAAAAAGGGAGATAGCCTGAGTGCTATTTCGAGAAAAATGTATGGGGATGCAAGTAAATGGAAAAAAATCTATGAAGCAAACAAAGGCGTGATTGGGAAGAATCCGAATTTAATCTATCCGGGGCAGAAATACACAATACCATGATGGGAGGTGGAAGTTATGGCAATGCGGGCATTTCATATCAATAAGGATGGCGTGAAAACGGAGGTTACGGGAGTTATTACGGAGCTGACGATCAGCGGAGAGTACAGAAGCTGCAGCAGGAGCTGTACATTCGGCGTGGTGCATGGATACAGCGACCAGCGCACATGGATTACCCAGATGGAGGTAGGCGACATATTCAAGGTAATTGATGTGGACAAGGTGATGTTTCAGGGACCGATCTGGACGAAGGAAAAGGAAACAGATGGGACAACGATTGAGTATAGTTGTCGGGATTATGGAATTTATCTGAAAAAGAATAAAGCAAGCTATAACTTCAAAAAAATGAAAGCGGATGCAATCGCGAAGAAGGTCTGTACAGATTTTGGTATAAAAATCGGTTCGCTGTCCTTCGGCGCAAAGCCGATTAGCCGAGTATTCAACGGTGTCAGCCTATATGATATTATCATGACGGCATACACGCTGGGCGGTGCAAAGGATAAAAAATATTACGTTATTTTTGAGGGCGAATTGATTTATGTTCTGGAGAAAGGAAAAAAGGAATGTACCCCTCTGGAGAACGGCGTGAACCTGTTGACCTCCAGCGTCAGCGAAAGCCTTGAGAGCATGGTGAACCGAGTTCGTGTATACAACAAAGAGGATAAATTGATAAAGGAATTCAAGGAGGATAAGGATATAAAGCTATATGGATTTATGACTGAAATTCTCAGGATTTCCAAGGACGATGAGGATTTTGCGGAAAAAGCAAAGAAAAAGCTGAATGGTGTGGAGCGGAAGATAAATGTTTCAAATTTCGGGAACAGCCAGTATATCACAGGGAAAAAGGTTGTGGTAAAAGAGCCATATACCGGTCTTTCCGGTGTTTTTTTCATTGACGGGGACAGTCACACATGGAAAAATGGCATTTACACAAACAAACTGACGCTGAATTTTCAAAATTTGATGGATGAAAAGGAGAGTGGCCAGAATGACAAATGAAGATAATCCATACGGGAATTTTCTGGAGATAATCAGAAAGGAGGCACACGCTGACGGCGATGCGCCTTTTTTTATTGGAACGGTTGTGCAGCCGAACCCGCTGATTGTAAAAATCGGAGATTTGCAGATTGAACGGGAAAATATGAAGGTAAATCAGGCTTTGCTTGCCAGCTACAGCCGCCGCATGTCCATGGGAACGGCAGGAGCGACCGGATCAACAACGAAGGGCGATGGTATCAGCAGCATTGGGATTTCCGGAGGGACATTTACCACGCAGGACGGATTGAAAGCAGGCGAGCAGGTAGTGCTGCTGAAAAGCGGAGACGGTCAGCAATATATACTGCTGTGCAAGGTTGTTTAAGGAGGCGGTTTGATATGAGTACAAGCCTTTTCCCGTTTTTTGGGGATACGGTTACTACAGAAACAGAAGAGGAGTTTCCGCTGTATCGTGAGGTTGCTTGGGATTTTAAGAACAATATCCCTGTTGTGGAAAAAGGGGATTTTAAAATAGTGACCGGAAAAGAAGCAATTAAAACCTGGATATATAAAACGCTGAAAACGGAGAGATTCCGATACGAAATTTACAGCTGGGACTATGGATGCGAAATAGAGGAATTGATTGGGCAGAATTATACGCCAAATCTGGCGAAGGCAGAGTGCGTTCGCTATATCAAAGAAGCGTTGACCATAAACCCGTACATTAAAAATATATCCGGCGTGGAGGTAACATTTGCAACCGGAAAATTGATGATATATGCGAAGCTTGAGACGGTTTACGGTGAAATGGAGGTGAGCGCAGATGTATGAAGATAGACTCTATGAAGCATTGAAAGAGGAAATGCTGCAGGAGATTACGCAAACGGACAAGAGAGAAGGTTCGTTTGTAAATGACATCATTTCCACCAGTGCGATGAAGGGGGAGGAGGTCTGGGCGGAATTGAGCAGAGCGGTTGGGGTGTTTTTCAAGAAGGACTGCACCGGAGAATATTGTGACCGTTTTGCCGAAGAGTACGGCATTACCAAAAAGAATGGGAAGAAAGCAAAGGGAACCGTTACATTTACGGGAGAAGCAGGCGTTGATATTCCGGTAGGGACGCTCTGTGCAACGAGTGCAGGACTGATGTTTGTGACAACAGAGGTTGGAAGCATCGGCGCAAGCGGAACAGTGAGTGTTCCGGTGGAGGCGGAAGATATTGGGGACAAATATAATATTTTAGCCGGATATATCAATACGCTTCCGGTAGCGATTAGAGATATTACAGGCGTTACGAATGGAGCGGCTTTTATCGGCGGAGCGGAAGCGGAAACGGACGAGGAATTGATTGACCGCCTGCTGCTGCGGCTCAGAACGCCAGCTACGAGCGGGAATGCGTATCACTACTTGCAATGGGCGTTGGAGATTGAAGGTGTTGGAAATGCGAAGGTGTTTCCGCTAGACAATGGCCCGGGGACGGTAGGGGTTATGCTGATTACCTCGGCGGGCAGGTCTCCGGGTGAAGATGTTATCAACGCAGCGGCAGCGCATATTGAAGGGGAACGTCCTATTGGTGCGACTGTCAGTGTATATGCGCCGCAGGAAGTCGTAATAAACATCGAAGCAGCTATTCAGATTTCGGCATCTACAACTTTAGAGGCTGTAAAGAAGGAGTATCAGAGCTTGCTTTCAAACTACATCAAAAATAGTGTGTTTGTGCTTTCTAATGTGGACTATTACAAGTGCCTTTCCATGTTCTATGACATTCCCGGCGTAGTAGCGGTGAAAAGCTTTCTGCTCAATGGTGCGCAGAAGAATATACCCATCAGTGAAAAGCAGATACAGGTGCTTGGGAGTATCACAATCGGAGGGGTGGTTGCCGGATGAAGCTGATAGAATATCTTCCGAATGATTACACGAAAAGCAGATCAACGCTTGAGCTTCTGGAGGCTTTGGAAAAAATGTGGAGAAAGGCACAGGAGGACACAGAGGATTTTGAAAAGCAGTTATTTTTGAGTACAGCCACATGGGGTCTGGATTTCTGGGAGCAGATGTACGGGATAGAGAATGACGAGAGCAAAGGCTATGAGGTTCGGCGGAGTGTTGTGCGTGCCAAAATCCGTGGGGCAGGCACAACGACGGTAGCCATGATTAAAAATACATCAGAGGCGTATGTAAATGGTGGGGTTAATGTGATCGAGCATAATGCACAGCATAAATTCGTTGTGATGATGGCTTCTATCATTGGTATTCCGCCGAACATCGAGGATTTGCGAAACACGATTAAAGAAATCAAGCCTGCCCATTTGGATTTCGAGATTGTGTTTAAGTATAACATAATGAAGGACTTGCAGAGATATACACATGGGCAGTTGAAGGCATCGGGATATACGCATAGAGAGTTGAGGACGGTTGCACTACCTGAAATGAAATAACAGGAGGTGGACCATGATACAGAGTTTACACGAAATGGTGCATAATACGCCAATCTGTTTGAAGGAAGTACATATCAAAAAAAACTGTACACAGGAAGTCACAGAACTGAGGGAAGATTTGCGTAGATGGGGAGAAACGGCGCAAGTACTTGAAGTCTTGAGAAATGAAATAGAAAGGATGAAAAAATCAATAGATGGGCTGAAGGAAAATGACATCAGCCCATTGCAGAAAGAAGTCCTGTTGCAGGAAATACAGGAGCGGACTGATTCATTAGTGAAGGAAGCGGAGAAGCGGATGCATCTGGCACTTGAAATTGATTCCATTGTGTCAGGATTGGACGCGGAAGAGGAAACATTTTTGAGACTGCGGTTTCAGGAAAAAATCAGTATAACCGGAATTCAGAGCAGGATGCATCTAAGCCGGGCAAGTGTATTTCGCTTGCAGAATAAATGCTTTAGACACGTTTTGGATATTCTGAAAAATGAGGGGAGGGAAAGACATGGAGAATATTGAAAAAATGGTGCAGGAGGCACTGGACAGCACGAAATCCGCACACAAGAGGATTGACCGCATGGAGAAGCGGCAGGACAACCTTGACGGATTGACGAAGGCGTTTTCGGTTCTGCAGAACGAGCAGGAGCATATCAAAACAGATGTCGGAGAAATCAAGGACGATGTGAAGCAGTTGGTTTCCAAGCCCGCAAAGCGGTGGGATGGGCTGATTGATAAGGCGATTGCGGTGGTTGTCGGTGCGGCAATCGGGTTTTTGCTGAATGGCGGCGGTTTATGATGAAAAAACGCAGACGGATTCGTTTTCCACCAAAGATAAACGATGATACCATGTCCAGCATTGTGATATACTCGCTGCTGTTTTGTGCGGCAATCACGATTGCAGGCATGGTATTAGGTGCTTTTGACCACGATGTAAGCGCCGTGGTTGATAGTACGCATCGTGTGTTCGGTACGGAGTTGGGTATCTGTGGTCTGATGAAACTGTACGATAAGGGCGTGGAGCAGGCAGAACGCAGAGCGGAGGAACGCAGGAAAAGAAGAATGAGCGTAAAGCAAGCGGAATGGGAGTGCAAGGAGGAATTGAGAGAAAATGAAAATGAATGAAGCGGCAAAAATCACAGTTCAAAATTTGCTGACAGTGAAATCCATCGTAACGATTATGCTTACGGTGGTTTTTTCGTATCTGGCAGTGGTGGGGCGCATCAGCGGAGAACAGTTTTTGACGATTTTCTCTGTGGTGGTGGCGTTCTACTTTGGGACGCAGTACCAAAAGGGGAAGGAAGGTGCAGAGGATGGGGAATGAAAAAAAGACCGCGAGGGGCGGTCTTAATTCTTCTCAAAATCATAAATCAAATGATAACCCATTGCATTTAAAATTTTCTGTGCATCTTCAAAACTGAAATTTTTCTTGTTAATGAGCTTTGTAAATCCTTGAGGTGTAATTCCTAAGCTTTCTGCAATTTGGCGCTGAGATATTTTTTCTTCCAGCATGAGTTTTCTGATTTCAAGAATGATTTGCTCAGTGTTTTCGTAGATGATTGCCATTCGCAAGACCTCCTTTATATACAATTATAATATTGTTTTTATTATTAGTCAAATGAAAAGATATAAAAATAATAAAAAACATATTATAAAATGGTTGACAAGTAACCCTAAATGGGTTATAATAAAACCATAGAAAGGAGGTGACACGTTGGAGGACAAAATAAAAGAGCTAATCAAGCTGGTGGAACAACTTGAAAAGCTCATGATTAGGATAATCTCATTGGTAGGATGGGTTTTAATCCTAATCAAACTCATTACATAGAGGGAGGGGCGAAAGCCCCAACCTTCTATCAGTAATAATACATGAAAAACTCCAACGGTGCAATATGAAAAAAGATATTTTTAAGCTAATGGTACATTTTATCTTTTTGATAGGCTTGGTTTTGGCACTTGTAACTTTGGTAAGCAAGATGATTTAAAGGGAGGGTTTTATTGTGACACATATTGAAAAATAATAAAAAGCTCTTGACTTTTGAAACGCAAAAGTATATTATAATTATGGGTTTCAAAAGTGAGGTGAAAACAATGCCCGAAAAGAAAAAAATGGGAAGACCGACGGACAACCCAAAGCAAACGCAATTCAGCATTCGTTTTGACGAGGAAACATTGAGTATTCTTGACAGATTCTGTAAAAAGGAAAATGTGTCAAGACCAGAAGGCGTAAGGAGAGCCGTTAGAAATCTCGAAAAAGAATAAAAAGAACAGCCCATCAGTTTATCTTGGCGGATAAATGGACTGTTCCGAAACGAAAGATTTCTCTCTCGTAAATATTATAGCATGCGAGGGAGACTTCTTTCAATACTTAAAATTTGAAAGGAGTTTTTTATTATGACGCATATTGAAAAAATGTGGAAAACAATCGAAAAAGCAGAAAAAGAATATGTAGGCAAGCGTGACAGATATGATATTTCTACAGAGGAGGCATGTGCATTGATTGACTATATCACAGAATGTAACTATTCTGGTGTATTTAATGTTTTTAATCTCGGCTTTATCAGAGGGGTTAGATGGGCAAGGGCACAGGAAAAGAAAAAGGCGGTGAAAGCATGAATGAGATTATGAACATCGGCGGTGTGGACTGCTACGAAAAAGACGGAACAGCATATTTGAAACTGGAAGCGGTGGCAAGAGGGCTTGGATTTACGCAAATTGCCAAGAGTGGAAACGAGGTCGTCAGATGGGAGAGGGTAAGAAAATATCTCGAAGAATTAGGCATCCCCACTTGTGGGGACGATGATTTCATCCCCGAAAATATCTTCTACCGTCTGGCTATGAAAGCCAAAAACGAAACGGCGGAAAGGTTTCAAGCCTTGGTAGCGGATGAGATTATTCCCTCCATCCGCAAGCATGGGGCATACATGACCCCTGAAACACTGGAGCAGGCAATTTTGAACCCCGATATGATGATTAAGCTGTGTACGGCTCTGAAGGATGAGCAGGACAAGAATAAGGCGTTGCAGGCGGTCAATTCTTCGCTGACGGTCGATAACCAGATTATGAAACCGAAAGCGGACTATTTCGACGAATTGGTTGACAGAAATCTGCTGACGAATTTCAGAGAAACGGCAAAGCAGCTGCAGGTTAAGGAAAAGGAGTTTATCAGATTCCTGCTGGAAAAGAAATTTATTTATCGGGACAAGAGAGGGAAGATTCAGCCTTATGCCGATAAAAACAACGGTCTGTTTGAAGTAAAGGAATTTTCCAATGAGAAAACGGGCTTTGCAAGCACGCAGACCTTGATTACCCCAAAAGGGAGAGAAACATTCAGATTGCTGTTTTTGAAGGCAAGCGCATAAGCAGAAAGAGCGTTCGAGAAATCGGGCGCTTTTTATATAAAAGAAAGAAGGAGGAAAGAACAATGTTTTTAATGGAAAATTGGTATTTGGTGGTTGCGTTGATGGCGGCCACTGGAATGGTCGGTGTGTGCATCGGGCGGTTTCTGAAAATGCCAACATCCGAGCAGAGAGAAAGGGTAAAGGAATGGCTGCTGTGGGCGGTCACGCAGGCAGAGGCGGAGCTGGGGAGCGGCACAGGGAAGCTGAAGCTGCGGCAGACCTACGATTTATTTATCCAGCGGTTCCCTGCATTGGCTATGGCGGTATCCTTCGACACCTTCTCCCTGTGGGTGGATGAGGCACTGGAGGAAATGCGAAAGCTGCTGAAGGAAAACAAAACGGTCAGAGAGCTTGTAAAGGGGTGATTATATGGCGAAAAAAATGACAGGTAAAGAATTGGTAGACTTCTGCCGATCCAAAATCGGCACGCCGTATGTTTACGGCATGAAGGGCAAGGTTATGACGGAGCAGAACTATAAATTTCTGAAAAATACCTACGGGAAAATGGTCTGGCTGAGTGACAGGGAGAAAATCGGCAAGGTCTGCGTGGATTGCAGCGGACTGATTTCGTGGGCGTGTGGCGTGACGCTCGGTTCGGGCCAGTGGAAGGCAAGGGCAACCAAAATCAACCCCATTTCCACCATTGAAAAAGCACCCATCGGGGCGTTGGTCTGGATGCAGGGGCATATCGGGGTTTATACCGGGATGAAGAATGGACACCCGTATTATGTGGCGGCGGATGGATCGGCTTACGGCGTGCGAGAAGTCCCCCTGCGGTGCAATAAATTCACGCATTGGCTGTTGGTCGAGGATGTATTTCAATACGAAATGAGGGATGATGAAGTGGTAGAAAAATGCAAAATGATTATCAATGGGAAGGAGCATACGGTGGAACGGATTTTGAAGGATGGCATTAACTATATCAAAATTCGGGATGTGGCGGAAGCTATCGGGTATAGTGTTACCAGTAAGGGCAGCGTTGCGGTGTTGACGAAGAAATGAACATTGTGTTGGGGTCAACAAAATGGTATGATGAAAGTGCTTAGGATTTCATAAAGAGTCATATATAGGCAATACAAATCGCTCCGGCTGGTAACCGGGGCACTCTGGATTCTTAGCTCAGTTGGTCAGAGCATCCGGCTCATAACCGGACGGTCCTCGGTTCAAGTCCGAGAGGGTCCATTTTACAAAGAAGATTTTATGGAGGAAAATATGGAAAACCTAAAGTTATATAGAACAATCGGATTTGAGACATTTGCTGATTTAATGCTATATGGGGAAGAAAGGTACATGAATCCTCAGCAATGGAAGGATACCCACGAAGGATATGTATTTCGTTTGATGGATACAGAAGAAGGCAGAAAAATTTTAATTAAGAAACTCTATGAACATTATGGTAAGGAAGAAAAAGTTGTTGATATTTTTTCAAGGTACTATAGTTTATATCATGGATGTTACGCACAATGTTGGACAGGAACAGATGAATCAGATGCCATGTGGAGAATTTACAGTTATGGTAATCATGCAATCAGAATCAGCACAACGATGAATAAGATTCAAAAGGTTCTGGAAAATAATCAGCATCCGGATGGTAGAATTTTAAAAATAAAGTATGATGTACAGAATGAGGGTGCTGTGATTGAAGAAATGCTACATGAGATGACAGAGGAAAATTCCGCATATTATGGTTTTACTCATAAAAGGGAGGCGTTTAGCCATGAAAATGAGTATCGCGCTATGTTTATGATGGACGTTGGCGAGGTAACGATACGGGAGTTAAGAAAGAAAAAGTATTTTTTTGAAAACACAATAGATACGAACGACATTGAAGAAATTGTGAAAAGATTGGAAAAAAGTTTTCCGCGTGCTTCTTGTAGACAGCAAGGTTCTGCAATTCTGAAAGTAAATATAGAAGATTACATAGATTCTATTATGGTTCATCCATTTGCAGAGGACTGGTACGTAGATCGGGTGAGAAAGTTGTGTGAATTGAAAGAAATAGAAGGGAAATTTATGGGTAAATCAAATTTGTATCAATGCCCGGATTTTTCTGATAGGAAAAATATTTAAAAATAATTCGGTGGTGAAAATTTAACTGTTGTGTGATATAATATTTCAAGAATAAATTTAATAGTGCCTTTTGTAATTGCTACACTTTTATTGTGCACGTCTATCGAATTGATGTTGAAACTGAAAGAAACCGTTAGTTTGAAGGTTGTTCTGAAGGGGAGGCTGATATTTATGGCGATTCTGTACATGAAATCAATGGTAGGTTATGGCGTTTATGGGGTGTGCCATTTGTAGCAGTTATTAAGGATAAACGCCGGGGGTTCAATTCCTCCACACCTCATAAATAAGGCTGCTGAAAGGCAGCCATTTTAAATTGTTTTTGTTTCAAACATTGATCCATTGAACGTACTCCGGTGTCCTTCTGGTCAGGGGTCTTTTTATTGCTATACCCTAATGGAGTAAGCACCCCCATATTGTTCAATCATGATTTTCGCAAGTCTTGCATCTGGTTTTGTAATCTTCACAGGAAATTCCAATTTCTTTTCATAAATCCACATTTATTTACACTCCTTTCCTGCCAGAGAAAAATTGGCATCGTTCTGCCAAGGCCATGGATTTTCCATCCACTGCCAAGCCTGTGTATTGGCGGCATAGCTGCGGAAGGAGCAAAGAGGCCCGAATGTCTCCTCGTATTTCATACGAACCGTGTCAGCGGCAGTGATGACCTGATTGTATGCTGCAATGGCATCGCTGTCATCGGGGTGTGTATTCAGAAAAAGCCCCAAATCCACAGCAATAAAGTCAAGCTCCATCAAGGATTTCAATAATTCCTCCTGATTCATACCTCTGCCCCCTTTCCGAAACGATAAAGATTCCAGCCGGAGCAATAGGGGATAGCCAGATCGGCAAAGACCGTGCCGCAGATAAGGCTTTGCTCAGCCTCCATCGGTGCTTCATAGGGCTGGAAGGGCACCATAGCCTGCGCCGGCCCAATTTGCTCCAGCACGCAGGCGTTGCAATTTCCTATCATGGTAGCCGGTGTCAGCGTGGCGGAAGCGGCCTCTGCGTTGTTTTGTCTGCAATGCTGATTACAGGCGAAGTTTCTGCACATTTCTCTCATGCGTGTTCCTCCTTTTGGCATTTACAATATTTATACTATGGAAAAAGTCGATTATGGTGCGAAGGGATTTCCGAAAAAGAAAAATGGCAATGACAAAGGGCTCTTTCGAGTCCTCTGTCATTGCCGCGTAATAATCTAAATGACGGAGAGGGGAAGCAAGGAAGGGAGAGCTTCCGCCTCAGCCGATTTTCATTTTTTTGAGTTCTATTAGGAAATAGACATACCGAATACCAGACCTGCAATGATGATAGCACCGATTGCGATAGGGTCAAGGATTTTAACGATGAATTTGTATACAGGTGCAAGGGTGAATTTGAACTTGCCATAGGAGGTAGCTTCCTCTACGGAATTGTCTGTACCCCAAATCCAGCCAACGAATACAGTTGTAAAGAATGCACCCAGAGGCAGCAGCAGTCTGTCTGTCAGGTATTCCAGGAAGTCACCAAAGATAGGATAGCTGATACCGTCGCCGGAGATCCAGATACCCTTCAGGTTCATGTATGCCTGAGAAAGTGTATACATAACACCAATGATAAAGATAACGATGGATGCACCGAGCAGTGCTTTCTTTCGTTCGAATCCCTTTTCTTCTACCAGGAAAGCAATCGTACCTTCCAGAATGGAGGTGGAAGAAGTGATTGCAGCGAAGAACAGCAGGAAATAGAATACGGTACCAATCAGCTGGCCGCCGGGAATAGCCATGAATACGCCTGCCAGTGTAGCAAACCCAAAGCCGCCGCCCATACCGGGAGCAATACCTGTCGCAAATACAGCGGGGATAATCATGAAGCCTGCAAACAGAGCAACCAGAGTGTCCAATGTACAAACGATAGCCGTGTTGGAAATCAGGTTATCTTCATTGGAGAGGTAGGAAGCGTATGTCATCATAACGCCCATGCCAAGGGAGAGGGAGAAGAATGCCTGCCCCAGAGCGGTCAGGATTGCAACGCCGTTGATAGTGGAGAAATCAACATTCAGCATGTATTTCAGACCATCATCTGCACCGGGAAGAGTACAGGAACGAATCATCAGAGCAATCAGCATGATGAACAGCAGGGGCATCAGAAGCTTAGACATCTTTTCGATACCGGCTGTGCCGTGGCTGATGATATAAGCCGTTAAGAACAAGAAGATGAAGGGGAAGATAACAGCACCCTGCAAAGGGAATGTGCCGTCTGCGCCCAGCAGATTATTCAGGAAGTAAGCTGTAGGGTCAGCCCAGATGGTTTTTACATCTACTATGTAGGCAACGATATATTTCATCGCCCAGCCGCCAACCTGACAGTAGTAGCAAAGGATGATGAAGCCTGTCAGAACACCAAGGCCGCCAACCCAGGACCATTTTGCGTTTAATTCACGCATAGCGCCAACTGCATTTTTGTGTGTTTTACGTCCAACCGTAAATTCTGCCATCATAACGGTTGTACCAACCAGAGCAACGATAATCAGATAGATAATCAAGAAGGCACCACCGCCGCAGAAATAAGCCTTACCGGGGAATTTCCAGATGTTGCCCAGACCTACAGCAGAGCCTGCTGCAGATAGGATGAAGCCTAGCTTCGAACCAAATTGACCACGATTTTCAGCTGATGTAGACATAAGTATTCCTCCTTTACAGATAAACGATAGATTTGAAGCCCTATTGTTTCGCTGGATGAGATGCAAGAATACTGAAACGACATAAAACGCATAATGGATACATATAATGGCCTTCTTTCCAGACATCCTTTTCTCAGTCCCTCTTCTAAGTTGTATGATGTCTGATAGGGAATCTTTCCTGATAAAGAAGAAAATGTATGCAGTTCCAATATCTTACAAATTTATCCTAAGGCTAGAATAGCGGAAAATCATGTAAATTTCCATAAAAAAACCGTTAAGATTTAGGCGTGTTTCTCTTAATGTCAATAGCAAAAATGAAATGTGATTGTATAGTATGAATAAAAGGACAGTATACATAATGGCGTTTCACCTATAAAAATGCTAAATTATGGGCAAAAAAAGAGGACGAAGGGGGAGCCTTCGTCCTTTTTATCATATCGTTTATGCAACAGTATGCTTTTATGTTTCTTTTTAAGAAATATTTTCTTTTTGAGAAATTTTTGAATTAGGAAATAGACATACCGAATACCAGACCTGCAATGATGATAACACCGATTGCGATAGGGTCAACGATTTTTACCATGAATTTGTAAACAGGTGCCAGGGAGAATTTGAATCTGCCGTGAGAAGTAGCTTCCTCTACGGATTTTTCGGGGCTCCAAACCCAACCGACACAGAGTACGGAGAACAGTGCGCCCAGAGGCAGCAGCAGTCTGTCTGTCAGGTATTCCAGGAAGTCGCCGAAGATGGGGTATTCGATACCGTTCTTGGAAACCCAGATACCCTTGATGTTCATGTAAACCTGAGACAGTGTGTAGAATACGCCGATGATGAATACAACAACGGATGTACCAAGCAGTGCATGGTTTCTCTTAAGACCTTTTTCCTCAATCAGGAATGCAATCGTACCTTCCATGATGGAAGTAGAGGAGGTTACTGCTGCGAAGAACAGCAGGAAGTAGAACAAGAGACCGAACAGTGTACCGCCGGGGATTGCTTCAAATACGCCTGCCAGTGTTGCGAATGCGAAGCCGCCGCCCATACCGGGGTCGATGCCTGTAGCGAATACAGCGGGGATAATCATGAAGCCTGCGAACAGAGCAACCAGAGTATCCAGTACGCAAACGATACCGGTGTTGGAAATCAGGTTATCTTCATCAGACAGATAGGAAGCGTATGTAACCATGATACCCATACCAAGAGAGAGCGAGAAGAATGCCTGACCCAGAGCAACCAGAATAGCGTTGCTGTTGATGGTAGAGAAATCAACATTCAGCATGTATTTCAGACCTGCGTCAGCGCCGGGCAGTGTGCAGGAGCGAATCATCAGACCAATCAGCAGTACAAACAGTAAGGGCATCAGAACCTTGGACATCTTTTCGATACCTGCTGTACCGTGACTCAGAATGAAGGCTGTCAGGAACAGGAAAATCAGAGGGAAAATAACAGCACCCTGCAGAGGGAAGCCGTTTGCGCCCAGCATGCCAAGGAAGTAAGCCGTAGGATCAGCGTATACCATCTTTGCTTCTGCAATGTAAGCGTAGATGTATTTCATAGTCCAGCCGCCAACCTGACAATAGTAACAAAGGATGATGAAGCCTGTCAGAACGCCGATACCGCCTGCAAAGCCCCATTTCTGGCTGATGGCGCGGAAGGAACCGAGTGCATTTTTGTGTGCGTTACGACCTACCGTAAATTCTGCCATCATAACTGTGGTACCGATCAAAGCAACCATGCTGCTGTAAACCAACAGGAAAGCACCGCCGCCGCAATTATACGCTTTGCCGGGGAACTTCCAGATGTTACCCAGACCTACAGCAGAACCTGCTGCGGACAGGATAAAGCCTAGCTTTGAACCAAATTGACCGCGATTTTCAGTTGTAGACATAAGTATTCCTCCTTACGTTAAGAAAATAATGAATGATAGCCGGAGGAGAAAGAACCTCCTGTTATGAAAAATTTCTTCCGGAGAAATTTTTCTGCC
>OGGK01000619.1_pt1 | contig 32000 bp, 27 predicted proteins | sample 1571171 | NCBI WGS metagenome assembly OGGK01 (sample SAMEA2581958, study PRJEB24529) | metagenome | biome: Human gut stool | place: China | collected 2011 | reverse complement strand
TGCCAAGTCCCGTAATGTTCACGGCATAGGGGATGTGCGCCATCCGGCAGGCAAGTCCGCCATAGATGTTGGGTTTGATGGTGTAGGTCAGAACAAGGTCGGGCTTGACTTCTTTCAGAATCGCCCGATATTGGTGAAAAAGCTTGCTGTCATGTATAGGGTTCATACCGCGGCGCTCAATGGGCGTGTCAATAAAGCGGCAGCCAAGCTGCACAAGCTCCGAAATGAAACCGCCGTCCGGCAAAGAGATATATATCTCGTGTCCTGCACCCAAAAGCGCTGCAAGCAAGTCCTTTCGAAAGCGGTACAGGCCAACATCGTTGTTGGCAAGCACCAGAATCCGCTTATTTGATTTTTCTCGCAGGGATTCCGACATAGGTTCCGCTCTCCTTGATATCACAAATCACCACCGCGCCTGCACCGATCGTGCAGTGGTCACAAATGCTTATGTTATTGCTGATGGCCGCTCCGATACCGACCCATGTGTGGTTTCCGACCGACACCGTTCCGCCAAGCCTCGCGCCGACGGAAATGTGGGCAAAGCTGCCGATGTGGTTGTCGTGCTCCACGACTGCCGCCGTGTTGATGATGCTATGCTCTCCGACATAGGCAGACGGATTGATTACAGCATTTGCCATAATGACGCTGCCTACGCCGATTTGCGTTTCCAATGCAGAAATGACCGCAGATGGGTGGATTGCCGTGTACCAGCGTACACCGTCAAGCTGACGCGCAACCTTTTCACGAACGCCAGAATTTCCAATCCCCACCACAAAGGACGCTTCCGGGTATCTTGCGTAATCCGCAACCTTTCCCAACATGGGAATGCCTGCGATCTCAGATGGGAGCACCTCATTGTCGTCCAAAAAGCCCAGCAGCGTATCGCCGCTTCTTCGAACGATATCTGCAACGACTTTTCCGTGGCCGCTGGCTCCGATCACAATAACCTTCTCACTCATGAACCACAGCCTCCGTTCCCGTAAATGCTTCCATCGTCGCGCTGCCTTCTGCGCTGATTCCCTCGCGGGCGAAGACGCAACGGACGGTCATGAAGATGATCTTCACATCCAGCTCAAAACTAACATGGTCTACATAGTCCACATCGTAGGCAAACCGTTCCTCCCACGACGCAAGGTTTCGCCCGTGCACCTGCGCCCAGCCGGTGAGCCCGGGGCGAACGTCATGGCGGTGATGCTGCTCTTCGCTGTAAAGCGGCAGATACTTCACCAGCAGCGGTCTTGGTCCCACAATGCTCATCTTTCCGCGAAAGATGTCCCAGAGCTCTGGCAGCTCGTCGATGCTCAGAGCGCGCAGCTTCTTTCCAAAGCCCGTCAGCCGTTCCTTGTCCGGCAGCAGCGCGCCGGTTTCATCCCGCGCGTCGCTCATGCTGCGGAACTTATGGAGTTTAAAAATCTTCTCATCTTTTCCCGGACGCTCCTGACAGAAGATCACAGGACTGCCCAGCTTCACGCGCACAAGAATCGCCGTCACCAGCAACAGCGGCGACAGAACGATCAGCGCACACCCGGACAGCACGATGTCCAGCAGGCGCTTGATGTATTTTTCATAAAACCCAGCCTTGTGCCGCATCAGAACATCCCCCGAATGACCTCGCACACGCGGTCCACATCGTCCATGCTCATCTTCGTGTCGCTGGGCAGGCATACGCCGCGCGCAAAGAGATCGTCGCCCACCGGCGCATCGCTGACGCTGACAAAGGGGCAGTTTGCGAAAACCGGCTGTAAATGCATGGGCTTCCAGAGGTAGCGCCCCTCGATGCCAGCCTCGTTCAGCTTTGCCAGCATCTCACCGGGCGTCACGCCGCAGCCCTCGTCCAGCAGGGCAACGGACAGCCAGCGGTTCGGCTCGGCGCAGTCCAGCTTCGGCTGCATGGTCAGCGGCAGACCTTTCAGATTTTCAGAGTAGCGGGCGAAAATCGCCTGCTTCTGCTTCACGCGCAGCGGCAGCACCTTCATCTGCCCACGACCAATGCCCGCGCAGATGTTGCTCATGCGGTAGTTGTAGCCGATTTCCTCGTGCTGGTACCACGGCGCGTTCTCGCGCGCCTGCGTGGAGAGCTTCAATGCGTGCTTCGCCTCATCCTCCGTCCGGCACAGCAGCATCCCGCCGCCGGAGGTGGTGATGATCTTATTGCCATTGAAGGAAAGCGCGCCGAAGTCACCAAAGGTGCCGCACTTCTGCCCATTGTATGTAGAACCCAACGCCTCTGCTGCGTCCTCAATCAAAGGAACATTGTGCTCACGGCAGATGGCGGTAATTTCGTCCAGCTTTGCAGGGTTGCCGTACAGGTGAACGACGACCACCGCCTTGGGCGTGCCGTGCAGCGCAAAGGCACGGCGCAGAGCGGCAGGATCCATGTTCCACGTCTCCCGCTCGGAGTCGATAAACACCGGCTTCGCGCCGCAGTAGGCCACGGGATTGGCCGACGCGGAGAAGGTCAGGCTCTGGCAAAAGACCGTGTCGCCCGCCTTCACGCCCGCGAGGATCATCGCAAGGTGCAGCGCCGCCGTACCGGCAGACAGGGCGACGGGATAGCCCTTACCCATGTAAGCGCCCATCGATTTTTCAAACTCGTTGACGTTTTCACCTAGCGGCGCGATCCAGTTCTTCTGAAACGCGTCGTGGATGTACTCCAGTTCATAGCCCTCGTCCGACATATGAGGGCTGGCCAGCAAAAGCCGTTTATCCATGTTCTTCTCCTATGTTTTCGTCCACCGGATGTCAAAATTTGCTTCGGTCGGGCGTATTCGCTGCGTTTAAAAGCGCAACAAAGCCGCGTCATTCCTTTTTGCCGCTGCGACGTGCAGAAATGCGCAAGTTCATCGATCCATGTATATTGCCGTCTCCCACCCGAAAAACGTTGGGATTACACCATTTTTATTGCTTAATTATACTACATATGGATAAAAAATGCAATGCCTGACACGCGCGAAAAAGTGGAGTGGTTTTCCTTGTCAGATCATTTTCCGGTTGCACATTCTCAATTCGCATGATACAATGTTATTCAATAAGAGAAACGCATAGTCTGTCGCAAATGGCAACATGAGAAAGAATGCGTATGCAAGACTGGCTGAACGAAACCGACCGATTTCTAACCAACAACCGCCGCAAGGTGCTGGATGGCAAGGAAGGTATCTCGCGGGAAGCGGCGGCCAAAAAGGTCGGCGCGGTCTATGACGAGTTCCGCAAAAAGCAGGACGCTGAATACATCTCCGACTTCGACCGGCAGATGGCAAAATACTTAAAGGGCGGTGAGCCGACATGATCGAACACTTTGACATCGCGGGCTATGCCCGTATTTCCGTGGATGATGAGCAGGATCAAAAGAACATCTCGATTGAGAATCAGAAGGCCATCATCGAGGACTATGTAAAAACCCACTTCCCCGGCAGCACGCTGACGTTTTTTGAAGACCGCGACCGCTCCGGCTACACGTTTGAGCAGCGCGAGGGCTATCAGGAGATGCGCCGGGGACTCATGTCCCACAAGTACGATATTCTCATCATCAAGGATTTTTCCCGTTTCTCCCGCCGCAACTCGCGCGGACTGGTAGAGCTGGAAGACCTGCGCGACGCGGGCGTCCGGATCGTCTCCATCGGGGACGGCGTGGACTTCCCCAATGACGACGATTGGCTGAAAATCCAGTTTCAGTTTCTTGTGAACGAAATGCCCGTCACGGACACCTCCCGCAAGGTGCGCAGCGTTGTGAAGCGGCGGCAGAACGATGGCGAGTGGATCTGCGCCGCGCCCTACGGCTATCTCGTCACCGAGGACAAGCAGTTTGAGATCATCCCCACCGAGGCCGAGACCGTCCGGCAAATCTTCGACCTTTACAGCAACGCCGGTTGGGGCTACAAGAAAATCGCCAACTACCTTACCGACGAGGGCGTTCCCACGCCGCGTATGTCCGAGCGGATGCGCAAGGAGGCGGCGGGCAAGAAAACCAAGCGGGAGGCCAAGAACGCGTGGGCCATCGCCACGGTGCAGGGCATTCTCGACAACGATTTCTACATCGGCACGCTGCGGCAGGGCAAGTACACCCGCGCCAAGATCAACGGGAAAGAAATCAAGCGCAACGACGATGAGCACATCGTCATCGAGAACCACCATCAGGCCATCATCGACTACCGCACCTTTGCCATCACCCGCGCCCTGCGGGAAAAACGCAGCCGCAGCAACTATCGCGGCGTGAAGATCAACGACAACGTGTACTCCGGCTTTTTGCAGTGCGGCGACTGCGGCAGTCCGCTGTTCGCCATGAGCCGCTCTGACCTCGCCCCCGCCTACACCTGCGGGACCTATCACCGGCGCGGCCTCAAGGGCTGCACCAGCCACCATATCCGCGTTGATAAACTGGACGAGCTGCTGAAAAGCTATGTGCAAAAACTGGCGGACAGCTCTGCCGCCATGCTGACGCAGCTCAACGAGGAATTAAAGCGCGAGACCGAGCAGGTGGCGGAAACGGAGCAGTCCGCGGACAATCTGGCGGCGGTGCTGGCCGATCTCACCGAAGAATTGAAGGTGACGAAGCGCCAGCGCATCCGGGAGATCATGAAAAAGCCCGAGCAGGAAGCATCCATCGAGGCGCTGTATGACGAGATGGAAGCAGACCTCCAGAAGAAGATCGACGGCATCCACCACCAGATCGACCTGCTGAGCGACAAGCGCAACACCATCATTCAGGTGAACCGCGTGGCCAAGACCGCCATCGACGTGTTCCGCGACATTCTGGAAAAGGACAAGCTGGAGCGGAACGACCTGGAGCTGCTGATCGACAAGATTCTCGTCTTTGAAGATCACTTAGAAATTAAGCTCAAAACCGACATTGACACGCTGCTGCGCTGCGGAACCCTCCCCGCGGAAACGGAGGACGCCGCAAATTTTAAGCAAGGCACGGAAAATATCGAAAACACGCTGATCCAGTCCTCAAAAGGCCGCGAGGACAAGGTTTTCCGTGTCCATGTTATCAGTAACGGCGACCCGTTGGAGATCTACACGAGCAAGGACGGGGAGGTCATTTTTAAGAAGTATTCGCTCATGGGCGGCGTAGATGAGTTTGCCGCGCAGCTGTGCGACACGCTGAGCAAGTCGACCGGCACGAGCGTGGCCGTGACCGACCGCGACAGCGTCATCGCCGCGGCAGGCAGCGCGCGCCGCGACCTCATCGGCAAGCGCATCAGCCCGCAGCTCGAGCAGATCATGGAGGACCGCGGTATCTACCGCGCCGTGCCGAGCGAGCGCAGCGTGTTCGTCACCGAGTCGCTCGACCGCTACTGCGCGACCATCGCCGCGCCCATCATCTCCGAGGGCGACGCACTCGGGCTCGTGGTCTTCATCGGCACCGAGGGCGAGTCGGCCGCAGGCGAGACGGAGTACAAGCTCGCGCAGGCCATCGCAGGCTTTCTCGGCAAGCACATGGAGAGCTGAAAAAAGAGGACGGCTTTAGCCGTCCTCTTTTCCTATATAGCACCGCCTTCGTGTTGTGCATTGCAATTGCTGATCGTACCACCTCTCGTCGTGAATACGCAGTCCTTTCCAATATCCACAGCACCGCCATCACCATCGTCATCTCTGCAATTCGCAATGATACTGCTCTCCAAGATCAGTGTGCCGCTAGACACAGAAAAGCCGCAGTTCTTATTTTGACCATCAATGGTGCCGTCAGTGCCGCTGTCCTTTATCGTTAGTGTTTTACCATCGTACACGCAAAACATATCCTCGTCTGTAGCATTACAGGTCAAGGTATACCCATTCAAATCAAATGTGACGGCTCCGCTGATTGTAATTTCGCCGCTAATAGTAACATTGCCACCTAAATAGTAACTACCGTCCGGCAGGTTCAAATTGGTGTCATCAAATATCGTCCAACTCTCCCAATTGTTCTCCGCCCCCGCCGCCGCTCTGGCGGCACATTGCAGATCTTAAGCGCACACTCCAAAAAGCGCGCGATCTTGCGCTCCACGGTAAAGTACACGTCGCACGGCACGGCCACAAACGAGCGCATCATGCCCGTCGAGGTGATCTCCATCTCGTAAAAGTCCTTGGCCTCCGCGTCCGGAAGATCGTCCCCGAAGATGCCCTCCAGCCGCTTCGCCGTGCCGCGATACAGGTATGCCGAGATTGACGACAGCGTGTAGGCCGTCACGTACAGCTCGCGCAGCGGCTCGGTCAGCTCGGCGATGTGGAGCTGGATAGCCGTCCCCACCGCGTAGAGCACGTGCCGCGCTGTGCTGCTCGGCCAGCGTGAACTGCCCGCTGAACATCCGCTTGTCAAGCTCGAGCAGCAGCGCCTCCTTACTGGGAAAGGCCCGGAAAAACGAGCTTGGCGGCATGCCCGCGGCGCGGGCGATCTCCGCGGTCGTCGTGCCCTCATATCTTTTTTCCAAAAACAGCTTTACGGCGGCGCGCAGCATCTTCTGCTGCGTCAAAAGTCCGCTCGCCTGCTTGCCGCGCAGCAGCATATCGATCACGCTCCTCAAAGTTTACTTGTGAGTGCAGTCACATAACAGCATGGTCCGCCGCTTTCCGCAAGAACGAGCTGTGTAAATTTTTGCTCCTGCCTATATAAAAGAAGTGCAGCGGTCCTTCGACCGCCGCACTCTCTCATTTTATTTTCCTTTACAGCATCGCAAAGCGCTGTGCGCCCCTCGTTTTGAGCCAGCGAAGAAGCAGCGCTGTCACCGCGAGCGTCACCGCCGCCGCAATGGCGAGATACGCAGCCGCGCCGAGCTTCCACCCCTGCCAGAGGTAGAGCCCCGCGAACACGATGGCGTAGAGCCAGCCGCCGAACAGCGCGATCGTCACGGCCAGACTTTGCTTGATGGGCATGAGCTCGCTCGTCCACGTCAGGTTTGCCCGCGCGACGCCGAGCGTCAGCCCCAGGCACGCAGAAAACGCGATGTACGCGAGCGCCTCGGCAAAAACGAGCGGCAGCGCCGCCGTCACAGGCAGGATAAACGCCATGCAGGCAAGCGGCACGAGTGCTGGAAGGGCCGTGAGCGCAAGCTGTACCTTGAGCTTTGCGCGAAGCACCTGCCAGGGCCTGACGGGCAGCGATTGCGCGAGCCAGAGGGACTTTCCCTCGAGCGAGACCGACGGCGTCGCCATGTCGTTCATCGATGCAATGGCGCACACGCCGGTGCAGAGCAGCACCTCCGCGCAGCCGCTCTGCGAGGTGAAGGCCTCGTTCAGCAGCGACACGACCGTTCCGCCCTTCCACAAAAGCAGGATGCCCGAGATCGGCAGCAGCAGGATGCCGAGCCCGCAGTTGAGCATGTAGTTCGGGCTCGCGGTGAAGCGCGCGAGCTCCTTGCCGAAAAGTGCCCCATCGATGCTCCGGCGCTTGACGGCCTTTTCGCGGTACACAGCCTTGCCCGATGCGCCCGACGCAGTCGTGATCTGCAAAAAGCTGCGCGAGAGCAGCGTCCACGTCAGCGCAAACAGCGCGAGGATGACCGCCGTGCTCAGCAACATCGCTGTCACATCGCCCGTACCGGTCAGGCCAAAGACGTAGAGCGGGTGCGCCGCACCCTTGATCTTCTCACCGTAGACCGCGGCGTTGGCGACGAGCTGCTCGATGGCCGTCTGCGCCTTGAAGACGAAGAAATAGTAGATGGCAAGCCCCGCGAGCGAGACGATGACCGTGATGAAGCTCTTGTGCTTGAGCTTACGGCTCACCTTCGCCACGACCCAGCCCAGCGCGCACGAGAGCGTGAGCACGAAGATTGAGATGAGCGCCGTCAGCAGCACGCCGCCGAGGAGCGCCATCGGCGCCGTCGAGACCGTGACCCAGTAGACGATGACCGCGGGCAGGATGACGACCGCGGAGTACATGAGGCCCATAAGATAGACCGTCAGCAGCCGCGAGGCCATCAGCGTCCGCACCGGGATGGGTAGAGACAGCAGCAGGTCGTTGTCCTTAGCGAAGTACAGGCCCGAATACGTGTTGAACACGCTGCCGAACGCGCCGAGAAAGATGGCGAGCAGCGACATGAGTGCAAAATAGAGCCAGCCCATCCCCGCCTGCGTAAGCGGCGCACAGAGCGAAACGGAAAGCCCCGTGAACATCCCGCCGAGGCCGATCATCAACGCGGCAAAGAGCAGGATATAAGCGATAATCCCCGCCGTCGAACGTTTTTTATTGGTTTTGGCATTATAAAAGTAGCTGCGGAAAATTTCCATCAGTTGCTTCTTGACGAGCGTTTTCAGCATGATTCGCCCTCCAGCTCAAGGAAGACCTCCTCGAGCGAGTCGTCGCCCTTGACCTCCTCCATCGTGCCGGAGCGGATGAGCTTGCCGCCCTTGATGATGGCGACCTTGTCGCAGAGTTTTTCGGCCACCTCGAGCACGTGGGTCGAGAAGAAGATCGCGCCGCCCGCGTCGCACACCTCGCGCATCATGCCCTTTAAGATATGTGAAGCCTTCGGGTCGAGGCCGACGAACGGCTCATCCATCAAAATGAGCTTCGGCTCGTGCAGCCACGCCGAAATAATGGCAAGCTTCTGCTTCATGCCGTGGGAATAGGCCGCGACGGGCTGCGCCAGGTCGGTCGTCAGCTCGAAGAGGTCCGCGTACTTGCGGATGCGCTCCTGCCGCGCGCTTTCCTCCACGCCGAAAATGTCGGCGATGAAATTGAGGTACTGGATGCCCGTCATAAACTCGTAGAGGTCGGGGTTATCCGGGATGTAGGCGAGCATCTTCTTGCAGGCGATGGGATCGTCCTGAATGGAGTGCCCGCCGATCGTGATCCTGCCGGAATCGAACTGCTGGATGCCGACGACCGACTTGAGCGTCGTGGTCTTGCCCGCGCCGTTGTGGCCGATGAAGCCGTAGATCTCCCCTGGCGCGATGTGGAGCGACAGATCATCCACAGCTTTCTTTTCGCCGAAGGTCTTGGTCAGGTGTTCAATATAGAGCATAAGGTTCTCCCTCTTTTCTTCTTGCAGCCGTTTCGAATATCTTTACGATATCAAAATCATATCATTTAATTCTAAACTGTCAAGAGAAAATTCAAAAATGTCAAGTTTGCTTTACTCGCAGGATAGCACTACTGCTCCGTTTTGTCAAGTATGCTTTACATTTTATCCTTGTGATACAGCACGAGCGACACAATACCCATCACCGCCGCATACAGTACGCCGCCAACGGCCCAGATAAACCAGCTATACTGCGGCTGGCCGTTCCCCTTGGGTCCGAAAGTGTAGAACAGGAAGATCGCCGTCACGCTCAGCCAGTAGATGAGCGACACTGTGCTCATTACACCGCTGCGCGCCTTCTTTTTGCGCGTGTAGTCGCCCTCCTCGAGCAGCTGGTCCATCGCGCCGGTGTACGTTCCGCTCCAGACGAGCACGCCCACGCCGCAGGCGACCAGAAGCAGCAGCGCATCCACTGCCGCCGCGGCGTAAACATCCGCCGGAGCGACGCGCACGAGCAGCGCGGCGACATCGGACGACGCGAGACCGACCTCGAGCATCAGCGGCACGACAGCAAGGATGCACAGCACCACGCCGAGGATCGTACAGCGCGAGGCGGTCGGCTCATAGGCCTTGCGCCGCTCGCGCACCATGCCGCTCACGCCGTACTCGGTCTCAAACGGCTCTTTTTCAAGAAAGTCGAATTCCTTCGTCTTCGCCCCGCACGAGAGGAACGTCCCCACCGCAATGGCGACCAGCACCAAAATGACGCTCACGCCGAGACCTGCGGCCAGATCCTCCGAAATACCGCCCAGGCCCGCGTCCGCCATGGCGGAGAGAAAAATGATCACGACCGGCGAGATGATGCACATCGCCACCGCCAGTGCGATCCTCGGCGCGCAGGCCTTGCGCAGCGCAAGGTATCGCGCCGCCTGCTCCATCGTCACTCTCCGCAGCGGCATTTCGTCCGCCTCGGATTCGACGAACTCCTCTTCTTCGAGTTCGTCCTTCAATAAATAGTCGGTGCTCACGCCAAACAGCCGGCTCATCTGCACCACCTTGTCAAGGTCGGGCACGGACTGCGCGCCCTCCCACTTGGATACCGACTGGCGCGTCACCCCGAGCTGACTTGCCAGCTCCTCCTGCGACCAGCCCGCCTTTTTGCGCAGCGTGATGATTTTATCCGCTAAGATCATATCGTCTTCCTCCTGAATTCTAAGGCGCGGTCCCGCGCCGTCTGGATGGCGTTATCATAGCCTATTTCGCGGTTGCGGGAAAGAAAGCGCACTGTCAAATTTGTCAACCGGCAGTTGCAATCCTTGATTTTTCAAGGTTTTTTCGCCGTGCGCTCCTATTACCCTATGTATCTTCGTCATGATATCATACCTCGGCGCAGAAAAAAAGAGCGTCCCGTTCGGGACGCTCTTTTTAAGGTTTTTTCACACACTTACACGACGGCGAAGAACTTGACAAGGAACAGCGCGGAGATCACGTAGGTCAGAACGCTGACGTCCTTAGCCTTGCCGGAGAGCACCTTGACAAAGGTGTAGGAGATGAGGCCCAGGCCGATGGCGTGGCCGATGGAGCCGGAGATCGGCATACCGATGAGCATAATGGACACCGGCAGCATTTGGTCCATGTCGCTGAAGTCCACATTCTTGAGGCCCTGGAGCATCAGAACGCCGACATAGATCAGCGCGGCGGAGGTCGCAGCGCCGGGGATGACGGCGGCGATGGGGGCGAGGAACATGCAGGCGAGGAACAGGATGCCCGAGGTGAGCGCGGTCAGGCCCGTGCGGCCGCCCGCTTCCACGCCGGAGGCGGACTCGATGAACGTGGTGACGGTGGAGGTACCGGTGCAGGCGCCCGCGACCGTACCGATGGCATCGGACAGCAGGGCTTCCTTCATCTGGGGCATGTTGCCGTCCTGATCGACCATGCCGGCGCGGGAGGCCGTACCGACGAGCGTGCCGATGGTATCGAACATATCGATCATGCAGAAGGTGATGACGAGCGTGATGGCGGTGAACCAGCCGATGTTCACAAAGCCCGCAAAGTCAAACTTGAAAAGCGTGGTGGAGACCATGTCGGCGAAAGGCGGGACAAAGCTCGCAGTCGCGAGGCTCGCAAACGGATTGACATGCAGGAAGATGGCGCTGCCCGCCCAGTAGATAACGGACGAGAACAGCATGCCGAGCAGCACTGCCGCCTTCACGCCCTTCTTGGCGAGGACGACCATGACGAAAACGCCGAGGAACGCGGTCGCGACGGTCAGGACCATCGCATCGTAGCCCGAGCCCATGTTGCCCTTGATGATGCTGGGCGTCAGCGCACCGAAGAAGTCACGCATCATGTAGAACGGGCCGCCGTTTTCAGAGTAGATACCGACGTTGGAGCCAAGGCCCACGTTCATCAGCATCAGGCCGATGGCGGGAGCGATGCCGTAGCGCACGCCGAGAGGAATGGCCTCCACGATCTTCTCACGCACCTTTAAGAGCGTGAGGATGAGGAACACGATACCCTCGACAAGGATGATGACGAGCGCCGCCTGGAACGCGGACTCGTACTCGCACTCGTTGATGACCGCGATGTTGGCGACGACCACCGCGAAGAAGCTGTTGAGTCCCATGCCGGGCGCCATGACGAACGGCTTGTTGGCGAAAAACGCCATGCAAATCGTGCCGATCGCCGAGGCGATGCAGGTGGCAAGGAACACACCGTTCCACAGCGGCGTACCCACTGCAAAGTTGGTCAGCAGGTTCGGGTTGAGCGCGATGATGTAGGCCATGGTCATAAACGTGGTAAGACCGGCAAGGATCTCGGTGCGTACCGTAGTACCGTTGGCCTTCAGCTTAAATAGCTTTTCCATGATTTTCTCCCTTTCTTTTTTGTTTTTCCGCCCGCTTCCTAACAAAAAATTAGGAAGCAAAACAGATTTTCAGTCAATATTATAGACATCCCGACAAGAAATTGCAAGTGTTCTGTTTATTTTTACCACACTTTCTCACTCCGCGCCGAGAGTTCCGCCGGTTTCTGTTGTGTTTTTGTTTGCTTTGCGCTATACTATATTTAGTAAAAATTTGCATTTTGGGAGGTGCATGCCGTGAAGCTGATGGTTTTAGACGGCAACTCCATCATCAACCGCGCCTATTACGGTGTCCGTCCGCTCACCACGCGCGACGGGTTTTTCACCCACGCGATCTTCGGCTTTCTGACGATGCTCGGCCGCTTACTCGACGAGGAAAAGCCCGAGGCGCTGTGCGTCGCCTTCGACCGCCGCGAGCCGACGTTCCGCCACCTCGAGTACGAGGGCTACAAGGCCACGCGCCACACCATGCCCGAAGAGCTCGCCGTGCAGATGCCGGTGCTCAAGGACGTGCTCGACGCGATGAACATCCCCCGCTACGAGCTCGCGGGCTTTGAAGCCGACGATCTGATCGGCACGATCTCGCGCAAATGCGAAAGCGCAGGCTGGGACTGTGTCGTCGCCACGGGAGACAAGGATTCTTTGCAGCTCGTGACCGAGCACACGACCGTCAAGCTCATTTCCACGCGCATGGGCCAGACCACGACGAAGGACATGACGCCCGAGAGCTTTCGTGAGGTCTACGGCTTTGCGCCCATCCACATTGTCGACCTCAAAGCCCTGATGGGCGACGCGAGCGACAATATCCCCGGCGTGCCGGGCGTTGGCGAAAAGACGGCGATGGCGCTCATCCAGAAATACCAGAGCATTGACGAAATTTACCGGCTGCTCCCCGATATCGAGGCCAAGCCGAACGTCATCAAAAAGCTCACTGAGGGCGAGGAGAGCGCACGCCAGAGCTTCCACCTCGCGACCATCGTGACGGACGCACCACTCGAATTTTCTCCGCAGGACAACCTGCGCAAGGCGCCGTCAGACGCGCTCTATCCGCTCTTTATGAAGCTGGAATTTACCAAGCTCATCGACAAATACGGTCTCAAGCCGCCCGCCGACATCCCCGCCGCCGAGGAGCCGGTCGACCTCACCGTGACCGCCGAGGCCGTGACCACGGTGGAAAAGGCCAAGGAATATCTCTCGCTCTTCCGCAAGGCGGAGCATGTGACGCTGCTGGCGCTGCCGGACCTTTCCGGCGTGATCGTCGACTTCGTTGCAGGCGAATCGACCGCCGTCTCTGCCGAGTTCTACTTCAGCCGCTACGAGGGCGACTGGAACGCGCTGCTGCGCGCCCTGTTCTCGGATGATATCAAGAAAGTCAGCCACAACGTCAAGGACCTCCAGCGCACGCTGCTCGAAAACGGCCTTCCCATCGAAGGGTTCATTTTTGACACCGCGCTCGCAGGGTACCTGCTCGACGCGACGGCGGGCAAGTACGATATCGCGTCGCTCTTCGCCGCCTACTTCCACCAGACGCTTGCCGAGCCGAAGCACTTAGATCCAGACGCTTTCTCGATGCTCGGCGACACGGCCGAGGCCGAGACGGCGTTCCACGTCTATACCAGCGCCGTCGATGCGCTGTGTGAGACCTTTGCCCCCGAACTTGAGAAGCGCGAGCTGCACGAGCTCTATTATGAGGTTGAGCTGCCCCTCTGCGCCGTACTCGCGCGCATGGAGCACGCGGGCATGCGCGTGGACGCGAACGCTCTCGCGGCCTTCGGCAGCGAGATGGAAGTGCAGCTCAAGACGCTCGAGCAGCACATCTATGAAGAGGCGGGCGGGCCGTTCAACATCAATTCCCCCAAGCAGCTCGGCGAGGTGCTCTTTGAACGCTTGCAGCTCCCGCACGGCAAAAAGACGAAGACCGGCTGGTCGACGAACGCGGACGTGCTCGAAAAACTGCGGTGGGAGAATCCCATCGTCGAAGAGGTTTTGCAGTACCGCCAGTACGCGAAATTCCGCTCGACCTACTGCGACGGTCTTTTGAAGGTCATCGCGCCCGACGGGCGCATCCACACGAGCTTCCAGATGACCGTCACGGCGACGGGCCGTTTGAGCTCGACCGAGCCGAATTTGCAGAATATCCCCACGCGCACGCAGCTCGGCAGCGAATTCCGCCGCATGTTCGTCCCAGCAAGCGGCTGCGTGCTCGTCGACGCGGACTACAGCCAAATCGAGCTGCGGCTGCTCGCGCACATCGCGGACGACGAGGCGATGAAGCAGGCGTTTCTGACCGGCGAGGACATCCACACCGTCACGGCCGCGCAGGTCTTCGGCGTGCCGACTGATCAGGTCACCAAGCAGATGCGCTCGCACGCGAAGGCCGTGAATTTTGGCATCGTATACGGTATTTCCGCCTTCTCGCTCGCGCAGGACATCGGCGTGCCGGTGTACGAGGCGAAGGAATATATCGAGACGTACTTTGAGCGCTTCCCCGGCATCCGCCGCTATATGGATGAGGTCGTCGCGCAGGCGAAGGAGCGCGGCTATGTCGAAACACTGATGCACCGCCGCCGCGCGCTGCCCGAGCTGGCGGCGAGCAACTTCAATACCCGTTCGTTCGGCGAGCGCGTCGCGCGCAACATGCCCATCCAGGGCACAGCCGCGGACGTCATCAAGCTCGCAATGGTGCGCGTCGACGAGCGGCTGCACAAGGAAAACTTAAAGGCAAAGCTCATTTTGCAGGTGCACGACGAACTCATCGTCGAGTGCCCGGAGGAGGAAAAGGAGGCGGTCGCACGGCTCCTCACCGAGGAGATGGAGGGCGCAGTGCACCTCTCCGTTCCCCTGACCGCCGAGGCCCACTGGGGCATAAACTGGCTGGAAGCCAAATGACCGGAGGAAACCAATGGAACAGTTAAAGAAAAAAGTCCGCATCGTGCCGATGACGAACGAATATTTGAATGACGTTGCCGAGCTTGAGCGCACATGCTTCTCGAACCCCTGGTCGCGCAACATGCTCGCAGAGGAGCTTGAAAACGCGTGCTCGGCCTTCTTAGTCGCGCTGGATGCAGAAAACAGCAGCGTCGTCGGCTACGCGGGGCTGCTCGCCGTCGCGGACGAGGGCTGCATCACCAAGATGGCTGTCCGCCCCGACTGCCGCCGCGGCGGTGTGGCGGGGCAGCTTCTCGACGTGTTTATCCGCTTCGCCGAGGGCAGCGGCCTTGCGTTCTTGACGCTTGAGGTACGTGAGAGCAACTATGCCGCCATCGCGCTGTACGGCAGCCGCGGCTTCCGCGGCGAGGGCCGCCGCAAAAACTACTACGACCACCCGAAAGAGGACGCCATCATCATGACGAAGGAATTCGGCGCGGCAGAAGCGGAGGCGCAGCAATGAAAATTCTCGCTTTCGAGTCCTCCTGCGACGAAACCGCCGTCGCGGTCGTCGAGGACGGACGAAAAATTCTCTCCGACGCCATCGCGTCGCAGGCCGACCTGCACGCGCTCTACGGCGGCGTCGTGCCGGAGATCGCGTCGCGCAAGCACATCGAGGCCATCGCCGCGCTGACCGATCAGGCGCTCAAGGAGGCGGGCGTCGAGAAAAAAGACATCGATGCCGTGGCCGCGACCTACGCGCCGGGTCTCATCGGTGCGGTGCTCGTGGGGCTGAACTTTGCCAAGAGCGCGGCCTACGCGCTGAATGTGCCGCTCATCCCTGTACACCACATCCGCGGCCACATCGCCGCGAATTACTTAGCGTTCCCAGAGCTTGAGCCGCCGTTTCTGGCGCTGTGCATGTCCGGCGGCAACACGCTCATCGTCGACGTGCGCGACTACACGGACTTTGCGCTCCTCGGCGCGACGCGTGACGATGCGGCGGGCGAGTGCTTTGACAAGGCCGCGCGCGTGCTCGGCCTTCCCTACCCCGGCGGCGCGGCGATGGACAAGCTCGCCCACGAGAGCGAGGGCGGCGTCTACGAGCTGCCGCGCGCGAAGATTGACGGGTGCCCTCTCGATATGAGCTTTTCGGGCCTCAAGACCGCCGTCGTAAACCTTGCCCACAACGCCGAGCAGACGGGAAAGCAGCTCGACCGTGCGGCGCTTGCGCGCGACTTCACACAGGCCGTTGTCGACGAGCTCGTCCCGCGCGCGATGCTCGCCATGCAGCAAAGCGGGCGCAAGGTACTCGTCGCCGCAGGCGGTGTCGCCGCGAACTCGTTCATCCGCGCAGAGCTCGAAAAGGAGTGCCGAAAGCACGGCCACCGGCTCTACATGCCGCCGCTCAAGCTCTGTGGTGACAACGGCGCGATGATCGGCGCACAAGGGTATTATGAGTATCTCGCCGGCGCGCGAGCGGATTGGGCGCTGAACGCGTATGCGACGAGAGATATTGACGATCCTATCGTCTGAGGGTTTACAGCGCGGCAGCGCTGGTTCTTATTCCCCTGCACCGTGCAGGGGTGCGTTAAAGGGGGCCATTCTCTCACGTGAGAGAATGGCCCCCTTTTGATCCCCCAAGAGAACGCAAGGGGCCTTGCCCCTTGACCCCGCACATTGGCAGTTTGTAGCTCGAAGAACTGCACGCGCTGCGCAATGTAAGTGCGGTGTACATGGCTTCGCCATGAACCCCTACTACTCGTTACCAGTAGCAACCGCGCCTTACTATCGTGAGGCGCGAGTGACGTTTGCTTGGCGGCAGACTGCGTGCCAAATGCGGCATTGCTTCGCTCGCCGCATTGTAGGGACTGGCAGTAGACGGAAATTAGGCTGTACTTCTACAAGATGGGCAGAGCGGCAGCGGATAATAGAAGCAGAGGCAAATCGTATAGCAACTGCAACGCGGCTTCGCCGCGCGCAGGAAGTAGCAATCGGCAAGCATTGCAGCTCTTCGAGCTGCTCGCTTGCAATGAAAAAACGCCTTTCTCTGGGGGTTCCAAAGGGGGTGTTCTCTTTCGCGAAAGAGAACACCCCCTTTGACTCGCTCCCCTGCGCGGCGCAGGGAAACCCTTTGCACTTCTTGCAAGAAGAAAATAAAAGACTTCCTTTTCTAAAAAATCTCTGTTACAATACAGGATACAAATACTAAATCGCAAGGAGAACTTTGATGAAAAAGCTGCTTTGCCTTCTTCTGACGCTCGCTATGACGCTTTCGCTCGCTGCCTGCGGCAGCAAGGCGGACGACAAGACGCCGGAAGAGGACGATCCCACACAGGTGGAGACGCCCGTCGACGACAAGCAGGACGAGCCTGCCGCGGATGACGCGGACAAAGACAATGCGTCCGACGCTACAGAGATCGAACCCGACGCAAACAAGGGCGAAAAGCCTGACGAGGCACAAAAGCCCGCGGAACCGACCAAGTCCGACAGCAAGAAGGACGAGACGCCCGCAAGCAAGCCGTCCGAACCTGCTAAACCTGCCGAGCCCTCCAAGCCCGCGGAAACACCGTCGGAAACACCTGCGGCGCAGGACACCGGCGCGCTCTCACTGCTCACGTCTGTCTGGAGCACGTACAGCGAGGATGACAAATTTCCCGCCGCGGGCGGAGACGCAGAGCACAGCGTCGACGACGCGCCCGGCAGCTTCGATGTCTCGAACGCTGACAACCTGACCTATCAGCTGACGTTCCCGTCCGCCGACGTGTCGCTCATCGACGGCGCGGCATCGCTCGTGCACATGATGAACCTCAACACCTTTACCTGCGGCGCGTTCCACGTCAGTGACGCGGGCAACGTTTCGACCGTCGCCGCCGACATCCGCAGCGCCGTGCAGGGCAAGCAGTGGATGTGCGGCTTCCCCGAAAGGCTCGTGATCCTCACGTCGGGGCAGTACGTCGTGTCCGTCTACGGCAACGAGAGCCTGGTCAACACGTTCCGCGACAAGTTCGTCGCCGCCCACAGCGGCGCGAGCACCGTCTATGACGAGGCCATCGGCGCGTAACTTCATCAAAAAAGGAAGCGCAAGCAAAATGCTTGCGCTTCCTTTTTACAATTCGATGATCTGGCAGGGGACGGGGATGGGTAATTCCTCATGTGTGGAGAGGACCACGATTTTCGTCTCTGCCGCGCGCAGGATGGCGCGCATCGCGGCCTCGCGGTTTTCCGCGTCGAGGCCGGTGAACGGCTCGTCGAGCGCGAGCGCGTCGGACGGCGCGAGCAGCGCTCGAGCGAGTGCCAGCCGGCGCTGCATGCCGCCGGAATAATCGCGTACCTTCTTTTTCCCCACGTCGCCAAGTCCCAGTTCTTCCAGGAGCGCCTGCGCCGCCGCGGCGTTGTAATTCGCGCCGAGGACGAAGCGGAGATTTCCCTCTGCGTCCAGCCCTTCGAGCAGGCAGTTTTCCTGAAAGACCGCCGTCCAGCGAAATTTATCGCCGTTGACCGTGCCGCTGTCCGGCGTTTCCAGCCCGAGCAGCACGCGCAGCAGCGTCGTCTTGCCGATGCCGGAGGGACCGAGCAGGCGCGTCACGCCGACGCGCGCGGTAAAGGAAATGTCGTCAAGCACGGCATTCTCGCCGTAGCGCTTGCAGAGGTGTTCGACTCGAAGCTCCATCATGCTCCCATCCTTTCTGCGATCTTGTCCACGAGGAGAAGAAACAGCTTTTCAAACGCCGCCGAGATCAGCACGATCGCCGCCGTCCAGGCGAAGAGGTCGGCGGTCTGGAAGTATATCTTCGCGTTGTAGAGCTTCTCACCGATTGAGCCGCTGGAGAGGGCGATGACCTCCGCCGCGGTGCCGGCCTTCCAGCAAAGGCCCAGCGCCGCACTGACGGCAGAGCGGAAGTAGGGAAGCACCTGCGGCAGATACACGCCCCGCAGCGTGCGCGAAAACGGCACGCGGAACACGCGCGCCATCTCCAGAAGAGAGTCGTCCGTGCGCCGGATGCCCTCAAGCACATTTAAGTACACGGGCGGGAAGACCATCAGCGCCGCGATGAACAGCGGCAGCGTTCGGCTGGAGAGCCAGATAAGCGCCAGAATGATGAACGACGCCACCGGCACGGTCTTGACCGCCGCCACGAGCGGCGCAAGCAGCTCTTTGACGCGCGAAAACCGCGCGGAAAGCGCCGCCAGCACAACTGCCAGCGCGCAGGAAAGCAAAAAGCCGCCCAGAATGTGCACGCTCGACGTGCCGATGGCGCACCAGAACACCGCCGTGCCCGCCAGCGAAATGAGCCGCGCGAGCGAGGATACGGGAGAGGGGAGCAGCAGCGCGCCGTGCGGGTATGCCGCGTGCAGTGCCAACGCGGCAAGCTGCCAGACGATCAGCCAGAAAGCGACTGCCCAGAGACGCACGTTCTGCTTTTTTCCGCGCATGATCATCTCTCCTTTCCTTGAAATACGGCGGCGGGACAGCGCCCGCCGCCGCAAAGAATTTATGCGAAATAGAAGCTGTTATCCGGCATCTCGCCGCCGACAGCGGCGGGAGACGCATTGTAGAGCACCTCTAAATAACCGGGCAGCGCCTCAAGAAGGTCTGCCCCCGTCAGGCAGACGATGTTGCAGTAGGGCAGTGCCTTTTCCGCGACGGCGGCGTCCACGATGCTGTATTCGCCGATGAGCGCGGCGGCATCCGCGGTGTTGGCGTTCACCCAGTCGACGCTCGCGGCGTAGTCCTTGAGAAAGGCCTCCACGGCGGCAGGATTTTCCTCCACGACCGCGCGGCGGGCAACAATGACGCCCGTGATGAGCGCCGAGCCGTTATCGAGTGCGTCCCATTCAGCATTCAGATCGAGCGCCATGCGCAGGCCCTCGATCTTGCTCTGCGCCACGGTGACGAAGGGCTGGGGCAGGAGCGCAACGCTCGCCTGACCGGAAGCCAGTGCCGCGACACACTCGCTGTGCTCGCTCTTCCAGTCGATTGTCACATCGTTATCGGGATCGATGCCGTTTTCCGTGAGAAGATAGCGCAGGGCGTATTCCGGCGTAGAGCCCTTGCCCGCCGCCACGATGGTCTTGCCCTTCAAGTCGGCCATGGAGTGCACGCTCTCGCCGTTTTCCACGATGTAGAGAACGCCGAGCGTGTTGACCGCCAGCACCTCGATCTCGCCCTCCGTCTTATTGTAGAGCACGGCGGCGAGGTTCGCGGGCACGCAGGCCATGTCGAGCTCGCCCTTGAGGAGCGCGGGCGTCACTTCATCCGCAGAACCGGCAAGGGTAAAGGTATATTCATTGCCAGTCGTTTCGCCGCTTTCGCTGTCCTTCATCAGCTTCACAAGGCCCATGGCCGTAGGGCCCTTGAGCGCGGCGATGGAATAGTTCGCAGGGGTGAACTCCTCCTGCTCGGTCTGCTGGTCATCCCGCGCGTCGTTCGGCGTCTCATCCGCCTTCTGCCCGCAGGCGGCGAGCGAGAAGACGAGTGCAATCGTCAGGCACAGGGCCAAGAGATATTTGAGATTCTTTTTCATTGTTTTTCTTCCTTTCCGATGCTGCCCTCGGGCGCGTAGACCGTTTTGGCGGTGATGCCGTCCAGACGGCCGATCTTGCCCGACAGGGCGGAGATGACGTTGCCCGGCGCGTCGAGCGCCACGCTGATGATATTCACGCCCTTTTCGCGGTACGGCACGCCCATGCGCCCGATGATATACTGACCGTACTGGTGCAGAAGCTCGTTGAGCGGCTGGACAGAGCTTCCCCCGCGGACGATGATGGCCAGCACGGCGACTCTCGTTTCCATTAACGCATTCTCCTTTGTCAAAATAAAAATCATCCCTTCCGCCGTTCAGCAGAAGGGATGGAAACAGCAAATGACGACGCAGCAGGGCTGTGTCTTTGTTTTCCCTCTTCTTGTGGCTCGGAACGCATCCTCGCTGTCAGAACGGTAGAATGAATCTGGTTCGCCGCCGGTCAGAGTAGTCTTCCCAGAAGGCAAAGCGATGATACCACACTTTCGCCGCAGCGTCAAGATGGAGGGACAATGGTATCGGATAAGCTGGAAAAAAGGCCACAAGAAAACGTCCGCGAATAGTGCAAGGCATATAAATTCCATTGACTTTTTCGACGTTATCTTATACGATATGATAAACGTACAAGTTTTATACGCAGGGCTGAATTCCGGCCCCGGGAAGTCAGCTCTGTGATCCACAGGGCTGATTTTTGCTATTTGGGGAGAAATGAGAGGGAAGCGCATGCCATATTACGCACACATCCGGCAGGATGAAAACGGCCAGACCATCTATCAGACCGTCGCGGAGCACCTGACAGGTACAGCCGCGCTGTGCCGAGAGTTTGCCGCCGACTTCGGCGCAGAGGCGGACGGAGATCTGATGGGACTCTCGCACGATCTCGGCAAATGCACTGACGCATTCCAGAAGCGCCTGCTTGAAGGTGGTCCCGTTGTCGACCACACCACGGCGGGGATGCTCACCTGTATAAAGATGAAGCGGCCCAGCGCCGCCGCGTGCGTCGCCGGTCACCACGGCGGACTTTTGGATGTTGGAAATCTGAGGACCGACCGCGCGGGCGAGGCCACGCTCTCCGGCCGGTTCAAAAAGGGCGTGGAGGGACACTATCTTGAGCGCTGCGGCGAGAGCGGCGTGACACTGCCAACTCTTCCGCCTGAGACGCCGGAACGGGATCCATTGAAAGCGTCGTTTCGGACAAGGATGCTCTATTCCTGTCTGGTGGACGCGGATTTTCTCGATACGGAGCGGTTCATGGACGGCGAACGCGGGCGCGGCGGATATGACGATCTTCCGACGCTGCTAAGGCGGCTGAAAGAATACATCGCGCCGTGGCAAAATCCCAAAACAGCGCTCAACAAGCTGCGCTGCAAAATTCTAAACAGCTGTCTGGATACAGGCAGTAAACCAAAAGGCATTTACACGCTGACCGTGCCGACCGGCGGCGGAAAGACGGTCGCGTCGCTCGCCTTTGCGCTGCGGCACGCAGTGGCGCACGGGATGAAGCGGGTGATCTACGTCGTGCCGTACACGTCGATCATCGAGCAGAATGCCGAAGTATTCCGCGAGATCCTCGGCGACGGCAATGTGCTCGAGCATCACTCAGGTGTGCAGTTCGAGCTTTCCGACGGCGCGTCGCCCGAGGAGGTGCGCCGCGCGCTGGCGGCGGAAAACTGGGACATGCCGGTCATCGTCACAACGGCGGTGCAGTTTTTTGAGTCCATTTACGCAAACCGTTCGTCAAAATGCCGCAAGCTCCATAATCTTGCCGACAGCGTCATCATTTTTGACGAGGCGCAAATGCTGCCGCTTTGCCATCTGCGGCCCTGCGTGGCGGCGATGGCATCGCTTGCCGAGCAATTCCGTTCAACGCTTGTGCTGTGCACAGCCACGCAGCCGTCGCTCGGTGACCTGCTGCACACCTATGCGCCAAGCTGCCCTGTCACAGAACTGTGCCCGCAGACGGCGGAGGAATACGACAGCTTCCGCCGCGTGACGTTTCGACAGGATGGCATCTTGGAGGACGACGCGCTTGCGGAAAGGCTCAGCGAGCACCGGCAGGTGCTTTGCATCGTGAACAGCCGCAAGGCGGCGCAGAGCATCTTTGCGCGCTTGCCGCAGGAGGCGAGCTTTCACCTCTCGACGCTGATGGTGCCCGCACAGCGGCAGACGCTTCTCGATGAGATCCGGCGGCGCCTAAAGGCGGGGGAACCGTGCCGCGTCGTGTCGACCTCGCTGATCGAGGCGGGCGTGGACGTGGACTTTCCCGCGGTGTACCGCGAGCTGGCTGGGCTGGATTCCGTCTTGCAGGCGGCGGGGCGCTGCAACCGCGAGGGAAAGCGGGCGGCAGGTGAGAGCATCGTAACGATCTTTGAGCGGACGGAGCTGCCGCCGCTTTTGTTCCGCACGGCGGTGGGCGCAACACGCCATGCGCTGAAAGACGGGCGAGACCCCGCCGTGCAGGAAACCATGCAGCGCTATTTCCGCGAACTGCGCGCGCTGAGCGGAGAAACACTCGACAAGTCGGGTGTTATCAAGGCGTTTGAAAAGGGCATCAACGGCTGCGAACTGCCGTTTCGCACCGTGGCGGAGAATTTTCATCTGATCGATCAGAACACGCGCACGGTCTATGTCCCGTTTGGCGGCGGAGCGGCGCTCATCGAACGGCTGAAAGCGGGCGAGTGCTCCAAAGAGCTCTACCGCAAGCTGGGGCGCTACGCAGTCTCGGTCTACGAACCGCATTTTCAAAAGCTCTATGCCGCGGGCGCGCTGCTGACCGCGCGGGATATTCCCGCACTGGATGAAAGCAGCGCCATCCTTTCGGACCTTACGCTGTATGATGAGCGGACAGGCCTGACGCTGGAACCGGAAACCGGAAAGGCATTTTTGATCTAAGAAAATAGCAGAAGGACGGAAGACCGTCCTTCTGCTTGTAAGCATAATTGCTTTTCAACATATTTCAATCCACGTCTTATCTGACGACTTATTTAACATAGCATATATATTCCTCCTTGTCAACTATTAATTTCTTTTTAACATGAAGTTGACATTATAAACATATTGTATTATGATCAAATTAAGTTCAACTAAGAGAGGAGTGATCCAATGCCGATTCAAGTGGAGGTCTGGGGCGATTACGCCTGCTTCACGCGGCCTGAGATGAAAACGGAGCGCGTCAGCTATGACGTGATGACGCCCTCAGCGGCGCGCGGGCTGTTGGAAAGCATCTACTGGCACCCAGGGCTCCGTTGGGTGATCGACCGCATCCATGTGTGCGCCCCCATCCGCTTCACCAACATCCGCCGCAACGAGGTCAAAGATGTCATCAGCGCCCGCAGGGCAAAGACCGTGATGGAAAAAGGGCAGGGGGAGCTGTACCTCGCCGCGTCGGAGAGCATTCAGCAGCGCGCGGCTATGGTGCTGCGGGACGTACACTATGTCATCGACGCGCACTTCGACACGACGGACGCCGCTGCGCCCGGCGACAATCCCGGCAAGTTTCAGGACATGATCAAGCGACGGCTGGAAAAGGGGCAGTGTTACAGCATGCCGTATTTCGGCACGCGGGAGTTTCCCGCGCAGTTCCGGCGCTGCACGGAATTGCCGCCGTGCCCCGATGAGCTCAAAGGCACGCGCGACCTCGGCTGGATGCTGTGGGACCTCGACTACAGCGATCCTGCGAACATCACGCCGAAGTTTTTCCGCGCGAGCCTTGTCGACGGCGTGATGATCGTTCCGCCGCCTGAGAGCAGGGAGGTGAGAGGATGATCCTGCAAGCGCTGACGCGGTATTACGAAGACCTCCTCTCGCGCGGTGAGATCGCCGCGCCCGGCTGGGCCCCTGCGAAGATCAGTCTCGCACTTTACATAAACGAAAACGGTGAGCTGACGCAGATCGTTCCGACAATGGTGGAAGGGACAAAGGGTAAAAAGACGGTCATGCAGCCGCAGCTGATGGTGCTGCCGGCAGCGGTGAAACGAACGGTCAGCATTGCCTCGAACTTTTTGTGGGACAATTCCGCTTATTTGCTCGGCATCGACCAGAAAGGGAAGCCTGAACGCAGCCGCGAGTGCTTTGCCACTGCGTCAAAGCTGCACCACGCGGTGCTGGATAGCGTCGATTCGCCCAATGCCCGCGCAATACTGGCATTTTTCGACACTTGGGAACCGGAACGCGCGGCAGAGCATCCGGCGCTCATCAGACAGCTCGACGATGTGACCGCGGGCGGCAACCTCGTCTTTCGCGTGGATGGCCGCAAGGTCGAGGAGGATGCCGCTATCCGCGAGGCATGGCAGCGGTATCGGGACGGCGGCGAGAGCGGCGTCAAGATGCAGTGTCTCGTGACCGGAAAAGAGGATGAGATCGCCGCTGTGCACCCGTCGGTCAAGGGCGTGCGGGACGCGCAGTCCAGCGGCGCGGCGCTGGTGTCGTTCAACGCGCCGGCGTTCTGCTCCTACGGACGGGAGCAGAACTACAATGCCCCAGTCGGCAAATACGCCGCCTTTGCCTACACCGCCGCACTGAATCATCTGCTTGCGGACAGCGACCACGTCCAGCACATCGGCGATACGACAGTCGTCTGCTGGGCAGAGGGCGCAGATGATGCCTATCCCGGCTTTTTCAGCGCCGTGATTGGCGGCGGCACATACGGCGGCCTGTCGGACAATGATCTGCGCGCGGCGCTCAAACGTCTGGCGAATGGGCTGCCGTGCGACGACCTCGGCGTCGACCCGAATCGACCGTTTTACATTCTCGGTCTCGCGCCCAACGCGGCGCGCCTTTCCGTCCGCTTCTTTCTGCGTGACAGCTTCGGAAAGCTGATGGAGAATGTAAACGCGCACTATGCAAGGCTGGAGATCGCCGGTGCAAAATATTCGATACTCCCTTTGTGGGCTCTGCTGAACGCAACCGTACGAGATTCCAAAAAACAGGTCCCCAGTCCAGTTGTGTCTGGGGCAACGGTGCGGGCTGTATTTTCAGGAACTCCATACCCTATATCTTTGATGGAAGCTGTCTTGCTTCGCATTCGTGCAGAGCGAAACGTTACTTGGGAGAGAGCCGCTATTTTGAAGGTCTATTTGGCAAAGAACTACGAACGAGGAAGCGATCATTCAATGTTTTCGGAGGTGACAAGTGTGCAGTTAAATGAAGATTGTAACTATATGCCATATCTTTTGGGCCGTCTGTTTCGAGTGATGGAAGAGATTCAGCTTGCATCGATGGGGTGGAGCGTGAACCGGAGTATTAGGGACAGCTATTTCAACTCGGCGGCATCAACACCGAGGAGTGTATTTGGCAAACTGTTCTCCTTGAGTAATTACCACCTGAAAAAACTCATGCGAGATAAGCCAGGATTAGGGAAAAAGCTCGGAGACTTGGAAAGTGATCTTGCTGCGCGACTGACCACACCACCACCGGCGCGATTCACGCAGGAAGAAACAATCTGTTTTTATCTTGGTTATTATCATCAGTGTAATGGCAAAAAGGAGGAGAAAGAAAATGTCTGATCCCATCAAGAACCGTTATGAATTTGTGGTGCTGTTTGACGTGGAAAACGGCAATCCGAACGGTGATCCCGATGCGGGCAATATGCCGCGCGTCGACCCCGAAACCGGCTATGGCCTTGTGACGGACGTTTGCCTCAAGCGCAAGATCCGCAATTATGTTGAAATGGCAAAAGAGGATGCAGATCATTATCATATCTACATCAAAGACGGCGTACCGCTGAACTCGAGCGATAAAGAGGCCTGCGCCTACGTCGGCGCAGACCCCGATAAGCTGAAGGAAGCCAAGAAAAAGGACGAGCATCTGGATGAAAAAATTCGCGACTTCATGTGTTCCAATTTCTACGATATCCGCACGTTCGGCGCGGTGATGACGACCTTTACCAAGGGTGCGCTCAACTGCGGTCAGGTGCGTGGGCCGGTGCAGCTCGGCTTTGCCCGAAGCATCGACCCCATTCTGCCGCAGGAGGTGACCATCACGCGCGTCGCCATCACGACCGAGGCGGACGCGGAAAAGAAGAACACCGAAATGGGCCGCAAGTACATCGTGCCTTACGGCCTCTACCGCGCAGAGGGCTATGTGTCGGCGAATCTCGCGCGCAAGACGACCGGCTTTTCGGAAGAGGACCTCGAACTCCTGTGGACGGCTATTTTGAACATGTTTGAAAACGACCATTCCGCCGCGCGCGGCAAGATGGCCGTGCGCGAGCTCATCGTCTTCAAGCACAACTGCGAGCTCGGCTGCGCTCCGGCGCACAAGCTCTTTGACCTTGTCAAGGTCGAACACAAGGACGGCGTGACCGCGCCGAGAAGCTACGGCGACTACACTGTCAGCGTGGATGAAACGCACCTTCCCTCCGGCGTGACTTGCACGCGGATGGGATGATCTATCAGGACGAGGACTTCCTCCAGCTTTCCGGCTTACAGCATTTCAAATTCTGCCGCCGCCAGTGGGCACTCATCCATGTAGAAAAGCAATGGGCGGAAAACTACCGCACAACGGACGGCGCGATCATGCACGAAAACGCGCACGACGGCTCATTCACCGAAAGCAGGGGCGACCTCGTCATCACGCGCGATATGCGCGTCTTTTCCCGCACGCTCGGCGTATCAGGCGCGTGCGACGTGCTGGAATTCCGCCGCAGCGAGACGGGCATTCCGCTCAAAGGCCGCGAGGGCCTGTGGCAGCCCTATCCCGTGGAGTATAAGCGCGGAAAGCCGAAAGAGGGCACGGAAGACACGCTCCAGCTCTGTGGACAGGCGATGTGCCTTGAAGAAATGCTCTGCTGCGAGATCCCGCGCGGCGCGCTCTATTACGGCGAGCCGCGGCGGCGCACGGAAGTCGACTTCACCCCTGAGCTGCGGCAGGAGGTGCGTGCCCTCCTTGAAGAGATGCACGCGCTCTACGTGCGCGGCAGCACGCCGAAGGTAAAGCCGACAAAGGGCTGCAACGCCTGCTCGCTGAAAGGATTGTGTCTGCCAAAGCTGATGAGAAGCAAGTCCGTTTCCGCGTATCTGCGCAGCGCAATGGAGGGAGAGCAATGAGACAGCTTTTGAACACGCTTTTTGTCACATCGGAGGATATTTACCTCTCGCTGGACGGGGAAAACGTTGTGGCGAACCGCGGCGGGGAAGCGGTCGCCCGCTATCCGCTGCACACGCTGCAAAGCATCGTCTCATTTTCCTACGCGGGCGCGTCGCCCGCCCTGATGGGCGCATGCGCGCAGCGGGAGATTGGACTTGCGTTCTGCTCGCCGCGCGGGAAATTTCTCGCCCGTGTAGCAGGTCAGGCGCAGGGGAACGTCTTGCTGCGGCGGATGCAGTACCGCGTGGCGGACGACCCGTCGCAGAGCCGTCGCGTCGCCGGAATGATGATCTTCGGAAAGGTCTACAACGCAAAATGGAGCGTGGAGCGCACGCGCCGCGACCACGCCATGCGCATTGACGAATCGCGCTTTTCAGCCGTGTCCGACCAGTTACAGGGGCTTCTGCCGCAGATCGCAGCGGAGACGTCGCTCGACAGTCTGCGCGGCCTCGAGGGTATCGGTGCGGCGGCATATTTCAGCGTGCTGGACGACATGATCTTGCAGGGAAAAGAGACGTTTTTCTTCCGCGAGCGCAGCCGCCGTCCGCCGCTCGATGCGTTCAACGCGCTGCTGTCGTTTGCTTACAGTCTGCTCGCGCACGACTGCGCCTCGGCGCTTGAAAGCGTAGGGCTGGACGCCTACGTCGGATATCTCCACCGCGACCGGCCAGGGCGGGAGTCGCTGGCGCTCGATTTGATGGAGGAGCTGCGCCCGTGCTTTGCCGACCGCTTTGTGCTCACGCTCATCAACAACCGTGTGCTCAAAGCGATCGATTTTGACTTCCGCGAGAGCGGCGCGGTGCTGCTGACGGACACAGGGCGCAGGACGTTCCTGCAGAAGTGGCAGGAGCGAAAAAAGGAGACCATCACGCATCCGTTTCTCGAGGAAAAGATACCGTGGGGTCTGGTACCGTATGTACAAAGCCTGCTGCTCGCGCGGTACCTGCGCGGCGACTTGGACGACTATCCGCCGTTTTTATGGAAGTGAGGCGCCTATGCTGGTTCTGATCACCTACGATGTGAACACGAGCGACGCCGCCGGACGCGGGCGGCTGCGCAGAATCGCAAAGGAATGTGTCAATTACGGTCAGCGCGTGCAGAATTCGGTGTTCGAATGCCTGCTGGACACGGCGCAGTGCCGGAAGCTGCAAAATGAACTCTGTAAGATCATTGACTCAGAAAAGGACAGCCTTCGATTTTACTACTTGGGCAAGAAGTACGAGAATAAAATCGAACACTTTGGCTGCAAGCAGACGTATCTGCCCGAGGAACCGATGATCTTATAGTGCGAAGCACAAGTGCGCAGAGATCACTTGGGCGGTTCGCACCCAAAATCCGCATGGTTTTCCTGCATCAAAAAGGAGCAGAATGCCCTGACAGGCGGCATTCTGTGCAAAAGCATCTGAAATTTGTCTGTTATCGCAAAAATGTGCATAGTGATTTGTACACTTTTGCTGTCGCGCCCCGCAAGGGGCGCGTGGGTTGAAATGATGCGTGCAAACGATGACAATGACGGCGTACAGGTGTCGCGCCCCGCAAGGGGCGCGTGGGTTGAAATAGCGAACCGCGCCCACCGCTAAAGTCGTAATGGTCGCGCCCCGCAAGGGGCGCGTGGGTTGAAATAGACTCGAACCTCTGAGAACATGAACGCTTCGACGTCGCGCCCCGCAAGGGGCGCGTGGGTTGAAATAATGGCGAACGCCTCTTTGAGTCAGATTGAATGGGTCGCGCCCCGCAAGGGGCGCGTGGGTTGAAATTAAGCAGGGCAAAGACTATGATTTTACCACTCTCAGTCGCGCCCCGCAAGGGGCGCGTGGGTTGAAATTCCACATACACGGATATGCCGTTGGCGATGCAGGTCGCGCCCCGCAAGGGGCGCGTGGGTTGAAATCTGCTATTATCAAAACTTGGGTTGATGCTGACGGTCGCGCCCCGCAAGGGGCGCGTGGGTTGAAATGCCATTGTATCAATCAAAACATAAGAGTAATGGAGGTCGCGCCCCGCAAGGGGCGCGTGGGTTGAAATGCGCCGTTATTCGGCTTATAGAAGAGGCCCGCAGGGTCGCGCCCCGCAAGGGGCGCGTGGGTTGAAATATTTCCATGGCTAAATATTACCATAGTATGAAAGGTCGCGCCCCGCAAGGGGCGCGTGGGTTGAAATATTTACCTCCTGGGCTGCGCCCCTCTTGTTGATATAGTCGCGCCCCGCAAGGGGCGCGTGGGTTGAAATCAAGCTGCCGGACGAGGTGATCGACGCGATGCTCAGTCGCGCCCCGCAAGGGGCGCGTGGGTTGAAATCTTCCCCAACTCTGGTATATTTGTAACCCATTTTGTCGCGCCCCGCAAGGGGCGCGTGGGTTGAAATTCCCGTTCCTGCAGCACTGCGATCTCGTCGGCGTAGGTCGCGCCCCGCAAGGGGCGCGTGGGTTGAAATTCTTATTTTTGCCGCATAAACCGCAAGACAAATTCGTCGCGCCCCGCAAGGGGCGCGTGGGTTGAAATTTCTTGCTGAACACCCCACCAAAGTGTGGTGCTGGTCGCGCCCCGCAAGGGGCGCGTGGGTTGAAATTGGTAAGACAGCCCCGGTGCAGCCTCCCCCAGAAGTCGCGCCCCGCAAGGGGCGCGTGGGTTGAAATCAATACATTGTGGCTCCTATCAACCGCGTTGTGGTCGCGCCCCGCAAGGGGCGCGTGGGTTGAAATGCCAATATGCCGCCAACCAGTGCTTGCGGTAATGGTCGCGCCCCGCAAGGGGCGCGTGGGTTGAAATTAACTGCATGGTTTAATATCTCCTTTCAAAAGTGTCGCGCCCCGCAAGGGGCGCGTGGGTTGAAATCCGGAGGGGATGGCCAAGGCGGTGAGAGGTATCCCGTCGCGCCCCGCAAGGGGCGCGTGGGTTGAAATTTGCTCACAGTAAAGCCGTTAATAAGCGTCTTGGTCGCGCCCCGCAAGGGGCGCGTGGGTTGAAATTCCACCCACTTGGGGCGGATGCTCAGCATGACAGCCGTCGCGCCCCGCAAGGGGCGCGTGGGTTGAAATGAGATATTGATGCTTGCACCGCTATGTGCAACAATGTCGCGCCCCGCAAGGGGCGCGTGGGTTGAAATAAACAGGGAGGCGTTGAGCGCCTTGCCGCCTACGTCGCGCCCCGCAAGGGGCGCGTGGGTTGAAATCTCGATTACTACACGCGCAACAGGGCAAAAGACGTCGCGCCCCGCAAGGGGCGCGTGGGTTGAAATTTTTGTGAACATCTTGCTCAACTCCGTTCTATCGGGTCGCGCCCCGCAAGGGGCGCGTGGGTTGAAATAAAACTGTTGCGTTTGGATGCGTCTTTTTAGCTGTCGCGCCCCGCAAGGGGCGCGTGGGTTGAAATCCAAAAGAACTATTGACTTTAGTACCTAACGGTGTCGCGCCCCGCAAGGGGCGCGTGGGTTGAAATTATCAACCGAAACGCCCGCGTTATCATCGTTCGCACGTCGCGCCCCGCAAGGGGCGCGTGGGTTGAAATATAATGACATCAAAACAAAGGTCAATACGGCGGAAAGTCGCGCCCCGCAAGGGGCGCGTGGGTTGAAATGAGTTCTGCCCCTCTTGCGGACATAGCTCTCGAATGTCGCGCCCCGCAAGGGGCGCGTGGGTTGAAATATAAAACGACCATCCTTTCATCAGAATAAAGTTAGTCGCGCCCCGCAAGGGGCGCGTGGGTTGAAATTTCATTGTCTTGCCCTCTGGTCCTGCTGCTGGTGTCGCGCCCCGCAAGGGGCGCGTGGGTTGAAATACTGACCCGAGCGAGTACGCGGAAAGGCGCAAAAAAGTCGCGCCCCGCAAGGGGCGCGTGGGTTGAAATGTTGCTTGCGCCGGACATCTCCGCGCCGGATGCGGTCGCGCCCCGCAAGGGGCGCGTGGGTTGAAATTATTGACAAGATCAAGTCCGAAATCGACGAGTGGGGTCGCGCCCCGCAAGGGGCGCGTGGGTTGAAATACCAACGTCATGGTCAACAGAATTATAATTATAGTCGCGCCCCGCAAGGGGCGCGTGGGTTGAAATAGACGTATAACCGGACTTATGCACCGTCTCAGTGTCGCGCCCCGCAAGGGGCGCGTGGGTTGAAATATCTATGAGAATAAGAGAATCGGGGAGAAAAGTTGTCGCGCCCCGCAAGGGGCGCGTGGGTTGAAATACTAAAGGGAGAAGGGTCGTCAGCAACTTCGCGGTCGCGCCCCGCAAGGGGCGCGTGGGTTGAAATTCTTTCGGAAGACATTGCCGCGTGGGAAGAAAAGGTCGCGCCCCGCAAGGGGCGCGTGGGTTGAAATAAGGTTGACGCATAAACGGTAATTGCCCTGCTGGTGTCGCGCCCCGCAAGGGGCGCGTGGGTTGAAATCCGGCTGCGGCGCGAGCGACGCCAAAGCGGCGCCGTCGCGCCCCGCAAGGGGCGCATGGGTTGAAATAAGGCATGGACGACGGAGCTTGTCGTGGTGGCAGTCGCGCCCCGCAAGGGGCGCGTGGATTGAAACGCTCCCGGATTCTCATTGCCGTATCCCTCCATAAAAAGGAAGTCTCTGCCAACCGGCAGAGACTTCCTTTCATTTTTCTATTTTACTGATCAAAGCTTGGGTTTACGTAGTAGACGTTTTTCTCGTCCAGGCGGTCCTTGGCGAGGCGCAGGCCTTCACCGAAGCGTACAAGATGGAAATCATAAACCTTCAAATGCGCCATTCGATCT